>OLNL01000055.1_pt1 | contig 116254 bp, 108 predicted proteins | sample 1672181 | NCBI WGS metagenome assembly OLNL01 (sample SAMEA3136656, study PRJEB25190) | human gut metagenome | biome: human gut; feature: human-associated habitat; material: faeces | place: Austria | collected 2013
GGATGGAAATGAAAGCCGGGCTTACCTTTGCATGCATGAATTTGAAAAAACTGGCAAAGATTCTGGAAAAACGAGATTGGAATACAGCCAGATTTTTGTTGATTTTGAAGAAAATAAAAAGAAAAGAAGTTTTAAAAGAAAAATGGTGCTGGATATAACACCCAACACCAAGTTTGTCTACAGTCTGGGGGCTGTCGCACTAACGTGCGGCAGCTCATTTTATATTCAACACAAAACGCCGGACTTCGAAAAGCCCGGCGCTTGTGGTATAATTAGTTTATGCTACTAAACAAAATAATACAGAGAGATTATACCTCATTTTCTCTGTATTATCAAATCAAACTTCCGCTAGATTTAGAGATTTCTATTCCATCTGATGATCCGGTTCGTCTGGTAAGTGCCTTTGTGGAGGAAATGGACCTTTCTGAACTGTATAAAACTTACGGCAGGATCAGAAAAAATCAGGCAACACCGCGTCAGATTCTGAAACTTGTTATCTATGCAGCAATGAATCGGATCTATTCAAGCCGCGATATCAGAAAAGCATGTAAACGGGATATCAACTTCATGTATCTCCTGGAAGGTATGCCGGCTCCTGACCATGCAACGATCGCGCGTTTTATCTCCCTTCACTTTTCTGTCTGTGCAAAGACGTTGCTTGCACAAATGTCAGATCTGCTCTATCTTTTGGGTGAGATTTCGGGGAAGACCATTTTTATTGATGGCACAAAGATCGAATCTGCGGCCAATAAGTATACATTTGTATGGAAAAAGGCTATTACAAAAAATCAGGCCCGGTTATACACGAAACTGTCTTCTTTTGTGGCTGAATGTGAAGAACTCTATGGAATGAAAACGGTATATCATGATAGTATATCCATACACACCTTAAAGCGGTTAAAAAAGCAGTTATGCCGCATCAAAATACAGGAAGAAATCGTGTTTGTACATGGAACCGGCCGGAGAAAAACACAGTTACAGAAATCTCTGGAACAACTGGATCGGTATCTGGAGAAACTAAAGGAATATACGAAAAAACTGTATACGCTTGGGGACAGAAACAGTTATTCCAAAACAGATCCCGATGCCACCTTCATGAGAATGAAAGAGGACGCGATGCTGAACGGACAGTTAAAGCCTGCGTATAACATTCAGCATGGAGTGGATTCAGAATACATCACATGGATTGATATCAGCCCGCGCCCCACCGATACACGTACCCTGATTCCTTTTTTGAAAGATATGGAGAGCTACCTGGGATTTAAGTATTCAGAAATTGTTGCAGATGCCGGGTACGAAAGTGAAGAAAACTATCTTTTCATTGAAAGCAACGGACAGACTGCCTACATAAAGCCACAGAACTATGAGATCTCAAAGACACGAAAATACAAAAAGGACATTAGCAGAAGGGAAAATATGGAGTATCATGCGGACAGGGACAGTTACATCTGCCGGAATGGAAGAGAACTGACTGTCACAAATGAACGGAGAAGTAAAACGACGAGTGGATATGTCAGTATAAAAACTTATTACAGATGTTCAGACTGTACTGGCTGTCCTTATAAAACAGAATGTATCAAAGGGAACAACTGCAAAACGCCTATGGAAAAACGCAATAAAGTGTTGATGGTCTCAAAGACGATGAGCCAGAAGCGTGCAGAAGATCTGGAACGGATCACGAGTGAGTATGGGACTATGCTCCGGATGAACCGAAGTATTCAGGCGGAAGGTTCTTTTGCTGATGTGAAAGAAGACATGAACTTTCGGAGATATCTGTACCGTGGAAAGGTAAATGCCTTGGCAGAAAGTATCCTTTTAGCGATGGGGCGAAATATCAATAAACTTCATTGTAAGATTCAGACAGGAAGGACGGGAAGTCACCTTTTTGCATTAAAAAAGGCATAGATTTTGATAATTGAAAATAAAACAGTTTGAAATAAGGCATGCTGAAAGGGATGCTTAGGGACGAACTGCGCTTGTAAAGAATGGCATCAAAATGGTAATCAATTTCGATGCCATTTTGGCATAAAACGGGGCTGCGCCCAGCAAAAATATTTGCTAATGCGACAGCCCCATCTTATAATCTTAATTACAGTTTGTTGGTAAGTCCAACTACATACAGTTCTTTTCTGTACTCCGGAATCTTAACCAGAAGACCCTCTTCTGTGTCTGTTGTTTCTACCTTAACACTTGGATCAAATGGTCTCAGCTGTCCATGATAACCTTTGATCAGGAACTCATTTGCTCCCTCTTTCAGATGATCTGCAAACACATTGAGATTTCCCTCTTTCTGTGTATAATGCAGCTCAATTCCATTCTCCAGCATCTCAGATTCGCGGTCGCTGCAGCGTGTGCCATAAATACCATCATGGTTAACTTTCAGCCATGCGCCAAGAATCTTCAGCCTCTTTACCTGTTCTTCCGGAATTGTTCCGTCTGCTTTTGGTCCGATGTTCAGAAGCAGGTTTCCATTGTTTGCAACAGTTCCTACCAGAAGTGAAATTAGATCCGGAACAGAAATCAGTTTGTCATCACCTTCATTGGCATTATAACCGAAGGATAATCCCATTCCACGGCACATTTCCCATTTCTCTTTTCGATTCACAGAACCGGATTTGTACTCCTTGGTAAGGAAGTCATGGTAACGGTCATTGAAACGGTCGTTTACTACACCTTCCGGCACTTTGTTATAATAATGTGCCAGGAAATACGGCATCATCTCTTCGCTCTGTTTCGGCCATCCGATATCGTTCCAGAAAACGCTTGGTGCATAATCATCTACCAGTTCATTCATCTGGTTGTATGAATAATCTGCATATGCAAATGTCGGGCTGGCTGTTCCAAACAGATCATCATCCTCAAAAATAGGATCATTTGCATACTGCCAGTCAATCAGTCCTGAATAATACAGCCCCATACGGATACCTGCATCCCGGACAGCCTCTGTCAGCTCACCGGTGATATTTCTCTTCGGTCCCATTTCCACAGAGTTAAAGTGTGTATACTTACTCGGGAACAGGCAGAATCCATCATGATGCTTGGTTGTCAGAACAACATACTCTGCACCTGCTTCTTTAAAAATCTCTGCCCACTGTTTCGGATCCCAGTTTTCAGCTTTCCACATAGGAATAAAATCTTCATATTTGAAATCTTTTCCGTATTTTTCCATATGATGCTCATATGTCGGGCCTTTTCCTATGTTCAGAGAATTATAATACCACTCTGCGTAAGGATTATCCGCAAACCACTCTTTGGAATCAACTTCTCCCAGTTCCCATGTATGTGGCGCAAAAGCCGGTACAGAATAAATTCCCCAGTGAATAAAAATTCCGAATTTACAGTCCTCATACCATTTTGGAACGGTATGTGTATTTACAGAGTTCCAGTTTCCTGTGTATCTTTTGTTTCCCATAGTGTAATCCCCATAACCTTTCTGTTATACATAAGTTTTTGCTGATTTTCCTGTATTTTTCTGCCGGAACAGTTCCGACAGTATCCCCCGTTTATTCTCCGATAATTTACTCTATCGTAATCTTCAGTACCACCGGCATATCCCCTGCATCAACCGCTCCTCTTCCGCAGGAAATATCCAGTTCTTTGTTTCTTGCATATGACGGATGCAGATCTGTTCCAAGAATCTCAATATCCCTGATCGTAGATTTCAAAAGTTTCATATCATTTCCAAGAGATTTGATATGGATCTCTCCGTCTTCCGGCCAGTGAAGTACCGTTGCGTAAATATGGTTGCTCTTGCTTGTGAAACGGATATCCTCAGAAGTAAAATGCTTGTCATAAGTATCTGTGAAATGGCCTTCCGGAACCACCGTCGGACCCTCTCCAAATACTTTCCAGTATCTGGTTCCGTAAATTGCCTCTCCGTTTACTTTCAGCCATTTTCCCATTTCTCTCAGGATATGTGCATCTTCTTCCGGAATCGTGCCATCCGGCTTCGGTCCGATATTGAGAAGAAGTGCGCCATTTTTGCTGACTACATCGATCAGATCCAGAACTACATCTGAAGGTTTCTTGTAATCATTTCCGATGGTATAGCCCCAGGAATTCTTCGCTACAGAAGTATCGTTCTGCCAGAGATCCGGTGTGATATGGTCTAACTGACCTCTCTCCAGATCATTGACCGCACTGCCGTAAACATATGCGTCAAATTTCGCATCAATGGCCGTTTCTTTTCCCCACTGTGCGGAACGGTTGTAATAGTATGCCGCAAATTTACGGAGATACTGTTTCCATGCATACTGCTGAATCCACCAGTCAAAATATACGATGGAAGGCTGATATTTATCTACAATCTCACATGTACGAACAAGCCAGTCCTGCATATGCTCTTCCGATGGCGGATTGTCATAGATATCACTCATATCCCGGGTGATTCCTGCTACCGGTCCGTAAAGATCCGCATATTCCGGATCATTGACATCTGCCTCCGGAATCTGACGTCCTCCGTTAAAGAACCAGTAATGCTCCGCTCTGTGAGAAGAAGCTCCCAGAACCATGCCTTCTTTTTCAACTTCTGTCTTCAGCTCTCCCAGGATATCACGCTTCGGTCCCATCTCAGCAGCATTCCAGCGGCAGAGGTCACTGGCGTACATCTGAAATCCATCGTGGTGTTCTGCAACCGGAACTACGAATTTCGCTCCTGCCTCTTTAAAAAGTGCTGCCCATTCTTTTGGATCAAATTTTTCTGCCTTAAACTGCGGAATAAAATCTTTATATCCGAATTTATCCAGAGTTCCATATTTCTCTATATGATGCAGATTTTCTTTGGAGCCTTTCACATACATATTTCTGGGATACCACTCGTTTCCAAATGCCGGAACACTATATACACCCCAGTGAATAAAAATTCCAAACTTATCTCTTGCATACCACTTCGGAGTAGGATGCTCACAGAGAGAATCCCACGTATCGGTATATGGTCCCTGTGCGATCACTTCATCGATCAGGGAAAGATATGCTTCTTTTTTCATTTCACAGTCCTCTTTTGTGTTTTTATTCATATTTAACAGGTGTTTATATGTTACCATCAAATGTTTTAGTTGTATACGCTTAACAATTCACAAATAAAACGTTTCGTTTTTGTGCAATATGCATATCAAAAAAAAGCTCCGATGATGTTTTTATTTAAACTTCATCAGAGCCTTTTCTGTTTTTATATAGTATTCTCTTCGATCACTTTCTCGATCCGTCTCTTTACTTCTTCCGCAATCTCCGTTGTATGCATATCCTTATATTCCTCATAATACATTGGAGGAAGGATATGTACCTGCACTGTGATCTTCTCTGTGGAACCGGTATCAAAAGCTTTAAAAGAATCGATCAGCGCAACAGGAACGATCGGACATTTTGTCTTTGTCGCAGTCTTAAAACTGCCGCCCTTGAATGTTCCCGGGTGATTTCCGTTCTTACTTCTGGTTCCTTCCGCAAAGATCAGATAATTGCGACCTGCCCTTACCTCGCGGATCACATTGACAATCACCTGCATGGACTGCTTCAGGTCCTCTCTGTCAATGATAAAAGCCTTCATGCAGGCAAAAACCTGCTTCAGGAATGGAATATCTCCCACTTCTTTCTTAGCTACTACAGAGAAAGGAACCGGGCAGGCTTTAATGATCGCCAGTACATCAAACAGTCCCTGGTGATTCGGAAAAAACATAAATCCGTTTTCCTTGGGGATGTTTTCCTGCCCATGCACATCAATATGGATATTTCCGCCTTCGATGGCATGCTCATCTACATGTCTCAGGAATGTGTATTTCTTCTCTTCCGGATAATCATCTGTATGCGCCGCATACCAGCAAAGTTTAATCCACCAGTAAGGAACAAAGATCAGATTCCTGATCACCATCAGCAAAATTCGCTTCATTCTTATGTCCTCCTGCCTGTTTTTATCCGTTCAGTTTACTTGCAATTTTGTCCTCATATCCCGGATTCTTTTTCAGAAAGACTTCGTAAGCCTTGGTATAGTCTGTATAAGTTTTGGTGGTCATAAATTTCTGATAATCTGCCGCAGCCTGCTGGCTGATCTCATCTGAGATCTCAGCCGGCGAATACAGATAATATTTCTTATCCTGCACTTTTACAAGGTAAGTACTGATGCACGGATATTCCTGGTCATTCTGCAGTACAAGATTATAGCGGATATAAACATACGTATAATTTTTACTCTCAGAAATGGCCTCACAGCTGTCAATATTTACATCCTTTGCTCCATGAGCCTGGAAATATTTGACCGTGGATGAAATCTCTGTTTTTGCCTCATCAGAAATCTTATCCGCACCATAACATTCCTGCATTTTTTTGTCCTTGCCTTCTACCGCAGCCTTGATATAACTTTCCACAAGCCCCTCCGGGGTTCTGTGGCTGATCCCCCCACAGCCTCTGGCTGCCAGGATGATCACCAGCAGTATCAGAATAACTCCTGCCAGTGTCGCCACATGGACAAAATTCAGTTTTTTGTTGGAATATTTCAGTTTTTTCACAGATTTTTTTCTGCGTTTCTTTTTTGTCGTCGTCATGACTTATCCTCGACCTTATTCTTCTTCACTGCCTGTGACAGTTTCATCTGCGGATATTTCTTCCTCGTTATCGTTGGTCTCTCCGTCAGCTTTTTCGGAATTTACCTCCACTTCCGGATCTTTATCTCTTACCTTGGCGATGCTTGCAACCGTTACACCATCTGTAAGATTGATCATCTTCACACCGGAAGTGATCCTTCCAAGAACTGAGATATCTGCACACTGCAGACGGATGATGATACCTTCTGTTGTGATCATCATGATCTCGTTCTCTTCGTTCACAGCCTTGGCTCCGACAACGTTTCCGGTCTTCTCGGTGATCTTGTAGCACTTCACACCTTTACCGCCACGGTTCTGGACAACAAACTCACTCATTGCTGTACGTTTGCCCATTCCGTTCTCAGAAACTACCAGCAGATAATCCCCCTGGGTATTCAGCTGCATGGCAACAACTTCATCACCATCTGTAAGATTCATACCTCTTACACCCATGGATGCACGGCCTGTGCTGCGGACATCAGTCTCTTTAAAACGGATGCACTGTCCGTCCTTGGTCACAAGAATGATATCTTTGTTATTATCGGTAGCTTTAACCTCGATAAGCTCATCATCGTCACGGAGAACAATCGCTGTAAGGCCTGTCTTACGTACATTCTCGTAATCTCTGATCGGAGTTTTCTTCACAAGACCTTTCTTGGTTGCCATCATCAGATAATGACCCTCTTCATATTTGCGGAGCGGGATCACAGCTGTGATCTTTTCTCCCGGTGCAAGCTGCAGCAGGTTGATGATCGCAGTTCCTCTGGCTGTACGGCCGGCCTCCGGAATCTCATATGCCTTCAGTCTGTATACACGTCCGGTATTGGTAAAGAACATGAGATAATGATGGGTTGTAGTCATCAACAGCTCTTCAATATAATCGTCCTCAATGGTCTGCATACCCTTGATTCCTCTGCCGCCACGGTTCTGACTGCGGAAGTTATCAACCGTCATACGCTTGATGTAACCAAGCTTGGTCATTGCGATCACGGTATTCTCTCTCGGGATCAGATCCTCTGTGGAAATATCGTATACATCGTATCCGATGGAAGTCTTTCTGTCATCGCCGTATTTTTCTGCAACAGCGAGGATCTCCTCGCGGATCACACGGAGAAGAAGCTTACGGTCAGCGAGGATTGCCTGGAACTTGCGGATCTTCTCCATAAGCTCTGCATACTCGGCTTCCAGCTTCTCTCTTTCCAGACCTGTCAGTGCACGGAGACGCATATCCACGATTGCCTGAGCCTGAACGTCTGTCAGCTCAAAACGCTCAATAAGTTCCTGTTTCGCGATCTGTACATTACGGGAACCACGGATGATACGGATCACTTCATCGATATTATCAAGTGCTTTCAGGAGGCCTTCCAAAATGTGGGCTCTCTCCTGGGCTTTATTCAGATCGTACTGTGTTCTTCTGCGAACAACATTCTCCTGATGTTCCAGATAATACTCCAGCATCTCTTTCAGGTTCAGAACTTTCGGTTCCATGCTTCCATGATTCGGAACAAGGGAAAGCATGATCACGCCAAAAGTATCCTGCAGCTGTGTATGTTTGTAGAGCAGGTTCAGGATCACATTGGCATTGGCATCTTTACGGAGATCGATGCAGATACGCATACCTTCACGGCTGGAATGGTCATTCAGGTCTGTGATTCCATCGATCTTTTTATCACGGACAAGCTCTGCGATCTTCTCGATAAGGCGTGCCTTATTTACAAGGTATGGAAGCTCTGTGACTACGATACGGGATTTACCATTGGGCAAAGTCTCGATATTTGTCACAGCACGGACACGGATCTTGCCACGACCTGTACGATAAGCTTCCTCGATTCCTCTTGTTCCGAGGATGGTTGCTCCTGTAGGGAAGTCCGGTCCCTTGACGATCTCAAGAAGTTCTTCCATTGCTGTCTCGCGGTCTTCTTCCACAATGTTATCAATGATCTTAACAACGGCATTAACTGTCTCACGAAGATTATGAGGTGGAATATTGGTCGCCATACCTACAGCGATACCTGTTGTACCGTTTACCAGCAGATTCGGAAAACGTGCCGGAAGTACAACCGGCTCACGTTCTGTCTCATCAAAGTTCGGCTGGAAATCAACGGTATCTTTGTTGATGTCTGCAAGCATCTCCATGGAAATCTTGCTGAGACGTGCCTCTGTGTATCGCATGGCAGCCGCACCGTCACCATCCACGGAACCAAAGTTTCCATGTCCGTCAACCAACGGATATCTTGTTGACCATTCCTGGGCCATATTAACCAGCGCACCGTAGATGGAACTGTCACCATGAGGGTGATATTTACCCATGGTATCACCGACAATACGCGCACATTTTCTGTGTGGTTTGTCAGGACCATTGTTCAACTCGATCATGGAATACAGCACTCGGCGCTGTACCGGTTTCAGGCCGTCTCTTACATCCGGCAGAGCTCGTGAGGCGATAACACTCATGGCATAGTCGATGTAAGATTCTTTCATAGTTTTTTCCAAATCCACTTCGTGGACTTTGTCAAAAATATTATCTTCCATTCTTCTTTATTCTCCTAGATATCAAGATTCTTGACGAATCTTGCATTTTCTTCGATAAATTCACGTCTTGGCTCTACCTTGTCTCCCATAAGAGTGGTAAATGTCAGATCGATCTCAGATGTGGCAGCCTCGTCCATGGTCACACGGAGAAGAATTCTCTTCTCAGGGTCCATAGTAGTCTCCCAGAGCTGTTCCGCATCCATCTCACCCAGACCTTTATAACGCTGGATCTTATTGTTTCCGTCACGTCCGATCTCGGTAAGGATATTGTTCAGTTCATCATCATCGTATGCGTACCATACTTTCTTGTTTTTCTCGACTTTATAAAGAGGCGGCTGTGCCAGGTATACATATCCCTGCTTGATCAGCTCCGGCATAAAACGATACAGGAATGTCAGAAGCAGTGTTGCGATGTGCGCACCGTCAACATCGGCATCGGTCATAATGATGATCTTATGGTAACGAAGTTTGGAGATATCAAAATCCTCATGGATTCCGGTTCCGAAAGCAGTGATCATGGCCTTGATCTCTTTGTTTCCATAGATCTTGTCCAGACGTGCTTTTTCAACGTTCAGGATCTTACCACGAAGTGGAAGGATCGCCTGTGTGGCACGGTTTCTCGCTGTCTTGGCGGAACCGCCCGCGGAATCTCCCTCTACGATATAGATCTCGCAGTTCTCCGGATTCTTGTCCGAACAGTCTGCAAGTTTTCCAGGAAGAGACATGCTGTCCAGTGCGGATTTTCTTCTTGTAAGGTCACGGGCCTTTCTGGCTGCTTCTCTGGCTCTCTGTGCAAGAACAGATTTCTCAACAGTAGCCTTGGCAACTGCCGGATTCTGCTCCAGGAAAATCTCCAGCTGCTTGCTTACAACGCTGTCTACCGCACCTCTTGCCTCGCTGTTTCCAAGTTTCTGCTTGGTCTGTCCCTCAAACTGCGGATTCTCGATCTTAACGCTGACGATCGCGGTCAGACCTTCACGGATATCATCACCGCTTAAGTTCGGCTCGCTGTCCTTAAGAAGCTTATTCTTACGTGCGTAATCATTGAATGTATTGGTGATCGCATTACGGAAACCGGTAATGTGTGTACCGCCCTCCGGTGTATTGATATTATTTACAAAACCATAGGTATTCTCTGTATAGGAATCATTATGCTGCAGAGCAACCTCTACAGATACACCATCCTTCTCACCTTCACAGTAAATGATCTCCGGGTAAAGTGCCTCTTTACTTCTGTTCAGGTAGCTTACAAACTCACGGATACCACCCTCATAGTGGAATACCTTCTCACGCTCCTGGCCCTCTCTCTTATCTTCCAGCACAATACGAAGACCCTTTGTCAGGAATGCCATCTCACGGAGTCTCTGTTTCAGGATATCATAATCATAAACAGTCTCCTCAAAGATCTCCTTATCCGGAAGGAAATAAACCTTCGTTCCGGTAAGCTCCGGATCACAGTCACCTACAACCTTCAGCGGATACATGGTCTTACCACGTTCATATCTCTGTTTATATTCTTTACCCTCGTGATAAATAGTAACCTCCAGCCACTCGGAAAGTGCATTTACAACTGATGCACCAACACCGTGAAGACCACCGGAAACCTTATATCCTCCACCGCCGAACTTACCACCTGCGTGAAGAATGGTAAATACAACCTCAACTGCCGGAATACCCGCCTTATGATTGATCCCAACCGGAATACCACGACCATTATCAGTAACTGTAATGGAATTATCCGGATTGATATCTACATGAATCTCCGTACAAAAACCAGCCAGTGCTTCATCGACTGCATTATCCACGATCTCATATACGAGATGATGAAGTCCACGGCTGGAGGTACTTCCGATATACATTCCAGGCCTCTTACGTACGGCTTCCAGTCCCTCCAGGATCTGGATCTGATCTGCGCCGTATTCTGTATTCTCTGCGCCCATGTCATTCCTCCTGTTCTTGTCTGTCCGGACGTGTTTGAAAATTCATTTCTGCAGAACCACAGCAATTTCAGAAATTACTGCACCATACCCTGATCCATTAATTTCAGTAACTACTGTATTTTCAAATTTTGCAGAAAGCAATTCTCAAACCCGCTCCAGAAGTGTCATTTATACCTGTAAAATAAACGTTTTTTACATACGAATACAGAGTTTATTATAGCACAAAAAAGCCTGTATTTCCACGCAAAATCATAGGAAATACAGGCAAAAAAGTATCTTATTAAATGCAATCCAAAAGTCCAGCACAATATGCTCTTAAAATGTATAAAATATTCAGCTACTCTTGTAAAAGCCCGAATTCCTTTAATAAACTCTTCTGGTATTCCGGATCTGATGCAGATTTTATAATATCAGATGTCCTTCCCAATTTCGCAAGACAGAGGATCAAACTGTTAATACTATGTTCTCCCTGCTGCATCCCCTGTTGCATCCCCTGTTGCATCCCCTGCTGCATCCCCATTCCATAGCCCTCATCATAACCAGCCTGTAAACTGTTTCTTATCTTCTCTTCAATCTGATCCTGTATGATCCGATTTAACGCTTCGCACATACAATCCGCCTCCTTGAATTTTTCTTCATTAGCCCTTACGATCATCTGCATAACTGATTCGTATAAAGGATTTTTCTGCTTTTCTCTGTATTCATTGAGAAGCCGTTTCATATCTTCCTTATCTTTTATTCTGTCCGTCAGACTTCTCAGCCACAGATTTTTCTCTTTGGATAACTGCTGTGTTACAATGACCTGGATTGGAATTTTAGGTCCTGATACATAGTAAATCCGCTCTGCCTCCAGTTCTATCTGAATATCAGCAAAAAATGCAGGGTGCCACTGCAGTGGTTTAGAGCTGTTTGTTCTGTTTTCGTTTACAATCATACACGACTCCTCTGTTCTGATTTCAAGGAGTCTCATCTGAAAACTCCTGCTGAAAAATGGAAAAAAGCATGAATTTTCTGAGATGACAGGCTCTCTGCCTGATATATGAAATGTAATAGAAAAATAAGATTGTTTTTAGAAAAATATGCTTTCAAGTTTTGATAATCTCAGCTTACCACAATATGGTCTATACTGCAAGCAAATCATTTCGACAAAATCCGCACAGTACGTTTTATGTCACTGTTCACTGGAATATTCCTCGTGGCATTTTTTTTGCAGGCAAAGATCACAAAAAAGCTGCATATGTTTCCCCGCTCTCGGGTCACAACATGCAGCTTTTCGTTTGTTTATAAATATGTTTCCTATGCTCCCTGCCTCAATTTTCGTCCGGTCATTCACTGGAATCCTCTCCATCCAGCAGAGCCTTATAAATATCCCTCTTGGAAACACCACGATCCCTAGCGGCAAGCTTCATAGCATCCTTTCTGGAATTCCCCTGCTGCTCATACATCGCCACATGCTCCGCAATGGAAACCTCCTCCCAGGAAGCACGCTTCTCCGCTTCCATTTCACTGCGGCTTCTGCCCTCGATCACAAGGACACACTCACCCAGTGGCTTCTCATCTTTATAAAAATCCATCAGATCATCGATCGTCGTCCGAAACGCCGTCTCATGTTTCTTGGTCAGCTCCCTGCAAAGAGTCATCCTGCGGTTACCAAGTGCCTCTCTGAGCTCGCCAAGGGTCCGTACAAGCCTGTGAGGCGCCTCATACAGGATAATAGTCCTCGTCTCGCTGGAAAGCTCTTCCAGAATCGTTTTTCGCTCTTTCTTATCCGCCGGAAGAAACGCCTCGAAGGCAAAACGCCTGGTATGCAGACCTGCCAAAGTCAGAGCAGTAATACAGGCAGCAGGCCCCGGCAATGAAGTCACCTCAATACCAGCTTCGTAACACATAGCTGCAAGTTCTTCTCCAGGATCTGAGATACCTGGAGTTCCTGCATCTGTGATCAACGCAATGTTTGTGCCTGAGAGCATTTTTTCCACGAGAACGTGACCTTTGTCGATCTTGTTGTATTCGTGGTAACTGGTCATGGGGGTTTTTATGTCAAAATGATTTAAAAGTTTTATGCTGTTGCGGGTGTCTTCCGCAGCGATTAAGTCCACTTCCCGAAGGGTTCTTAGGACTCGAAGGGTGATGTCTTCGAGGTTTCCTATGGGGGTGGCGCATAAGTATAGTTTTCCGTTTTGTTTCATAATTTGCCTCTTTTCTCGCTTGACCGCGGGGAGTTGTTTTCCACTTGGCCGTGGGGGAGTTGTTTTGCTTAACCGTGGGGGATATTCCGCTTGACCGCGGGGGGGTGTTTAAGTTTGGGAACTTTGAAAACCGCAAAGGGGCCGCAAAGCCGCGCCCCCTCTGCACACCCCTTGGGCTTTTTTTAAGTAGTGCAAGGGATTCGTTGTTCTTATTTGTTGACTTGTGTCTGTATGCTTCGGTATTCAGCGCACTATGCTGTGCCGATGTTGTTTTATTTCTTCACTTTCTCTGTGGTTCTCTTCTGGCAAGGTGTCTGTATTCTTCGATACTCAGCGCGCTACGCTGTGCCGATGTTGTTTTATTTCTTCACTTTCTCAGTGATTCACTTCTGGCAAGGTGTCTGTATTCTTCGATACTCAATGCGCTACGCGTTGCGATCTCTCGCTTTGAATCTCAGGCGAGGGGAGGCAGGCTGCTGGTGGTGACGTTAGCGGAGCCCCCGTCAGCGAGGTGAGGATAGCTGCTGCCACCGAGCGCACTGTTTGAGCGAAGCGAGTTTGCGCGAATGGCAGCAAACCGGCGCCGCAGCCGAGCAGGGGGCGCAGCGTGTCACCACCAGCAGCCTGCCTCCCCTCGCCGTCCCTTCACCAACCGAAGTTCCACAGCCACCATCACCTCCCAGCCATCCAGCGCAGCGCCGATGGCCCAAAACCTCCCGAGCAGCCACCCTAAGCCACAACATCACAACATTCACACCATCCGATACAACTCCAAAACATCCTCCGTATAAACCCCAGGCCTCTCATAAACCACCAGCGGCCGTTCAACCTGGATCCTGGAATTCCCGCCCTTACAGGCCTCGATCAACACCATATTCGGCTCCTTATCAATAAAAGGATACACCAGCTGCATCCTCTTAGGCTCTAGCTTATACTTCGTCAAAGTCGCCATCAGCTCCACCAGTCTGAAAGGCCTGTGCACCAGAAAAAACCTCCCCCGGTCCTTCAGAACCCGGGCAGCCTGACAGGCCACATCATCAAAAGTACAAAGAATCTCATGCCTCGCAATCGCCTTGGGAACATGCGGATTCGTTAACCCATGCTGTCCGATCATATACGGCGGATTACACGTCACCACATCAAAAGAAGCCGCCCCAAAAATCCCGGCAGCCTCCTTGATATCACCCTCAACGATCCGAACCCTGTCCTCAAGACCATTATATCTCACACTACGGTCAGCCATCTCCGCACACTCATGCTGGATCTCCAGCCCCGTAAAATGCTCCCCATCCGTACGGTCAGAAAGCAAAATCGGAATAATTCCCGTGCCAGTCCCCATATCCAGTGCAACCTCACCCTTCTTCACCCGGGCAAAACCAGACAACAGAACCGCATCCATCCCGAAACAGAACTTCTTCGGATCCTGGATCACAAACAACCCATTCTGAAGATCATCCACACGCTCACCGCATTTAACAAGATCACTTCTCATTCGGTTTTGAATCTCCCTTTTTAGCCTCTTTCTCATCGTGGTCAGCAGAACCTGCACCACCCTTACCTTTTTTCTTCTTGGGGCGGAACTTCAGATCACGAACCGGAAACTCCTGGATCTCCTTCTCATCGTTAACATCCACAACAATCTTAACCATCTGACGGAGAACATTCACACTCTGAACTGTACCGGTAATACCCTGCGGTGTAGTCACTATATCACCAATTCCCGGAAGATTCCGGTTCAGCTCCTCATAAGTTTCCTGCTCATTCTTAAGACAGCACATCAGACGTCCACAAACACCTGAAATCTTCGTCTGGTTCAGAGAAAGATTCTGCTCTTTCGCCATCTTAATGGAAACCGGTGCAAATTCGGAAAGATACGTATGGCAGCAAAGCGTCCTTCCACAGATACCAATACCACCAAGGATCTTCGTCTCATCACGGACACCGATCTGACGAAGCTCAATCCTTGTCTTAAACACAGACGCCAGATCCTTAACAAGCTGACGGAAATCAATCCGCCCGTCCGCTGTAAAATAAAACAGCACCTTGTTATTATCAAACGTATACTCCGCATCGATCAGCTTCATCTCAAGCCCATGTTCACGGATCTTCTTCTTGCAGACCTTAAAAGCCTCTTTCTCCTTCAGACGGTTCTCAGCCTCATGCTCCTCGTCCTCTTTTGTCGCAACACGGAGAACTTCCTTCAGCGGATGCACCACCTCGTCCTCCTTCACACTGCGCGGCTCCAGAACAACACGGCCATACTCCATACCACGGGCAGTCTCCACGATCACATGATCGCCGACCTTCACCTTATAGTTCTTCGGATTAAAATAATAAATCTTACCAACGTTACGAAATCTAACTCCAACTACCATTTCCATTCTATTTCTCCCTAATTGTCAGGAACAGGAGCTCCAGGGCAAGTTCGAGATTAACATTGGCACGGAGACGCACCTTGGTCTTCTCCAGTGCTTCAAGGATCTTTTCGATATTCTCATAAGAACGCTCGCTGGCCTGCTCTCTGATAAAATTAATCTCCTGTTTAAAAACCAGGTTGTCAATTTCCCTTGTTGCCTTAAACATCAGAACATCGCGGAACCAGAACTGAAAAATATCCAGGTAATCATTGATATTATTCTTATCAGCAGTCAGAGTCTTAATTGCCTCTGTCAGCTCATAAACTTCCATGGAATTGGCATATTTCAAAATCTTCAGTGCATTGGCCGTCATATCCGCAAACTCCTGGGAAGTAGCGGCCTCCTTCGCCTTGCCAATGCTGCCCTGTGCATAGGACGCATCGATCTCAGCCTGATAATCCGGCACCTGAAGATGCTCCATCAGATATTTTTTCACAAGACCATCATCCACTACTTTCAGATCCAGACGCACGCACCTGGAACGGATGGTAGGAAGAAGGCTGTCGATATTGCTGGTCAGCAACAAGATTACCGCATATTCCGGCGGCTCCTCGATTGTTTTCAAAAGGGCATTCTGCGCCTGTACTGTCATCATCTCCGCATCCGGAATGATATAGATCTTATACGGACTGCAGTACGGCTTGATATCCACATCATGGACAACCTGCTCACGCACCTCATCAATACTGATACTGCCAGGTTTCTCATGTGTCACTGTGATAATATCCGGATGATTCTTGCCGATCACCTTCTTACAGGAATCACAGGTCATACACGGTTCAGATTCTCCTGATTCACACTGCAGTGCTGCCGCAAAAGTCCCCGCAAGAAGTTTCTTGCCGGAGCCCGGTTCTCCCGTAAAAATATAAGAGTGGGACACCTTCCCTGTCTCTATCGCATTCTTCAAATGCCTGATTATATCGTCATGGCCGATGATGTCATGAAATCCTGCCATAAGAATCACCTCTTTCTGCCTTTTGTGTCCTCCGTCATACCCGGCGGACATCTTTCATCTAATTATAACATAATCTTCTGTATAAAAAAAACTATTTTTCCCTATTGTACAGATTTTAAAAATTTCAACCTTTTTTTCGACAAAAATTCAATATCGTTATTTTGCACAAAACAGGTGCGTGTTCTTTGTAGAATTTGTTTCTTTTCTATTTCCTATCATATCCTCTTTCTTTTGTGATAGCATTCTAATAAGGCCGCCAGGTTCATGCCGGCCGTCTGAGATTCTGTAGCTGAAATATATTAGCTAATTCTCTGCAATTCCTCCTCAAACATTTCCGCTGCAGATTTATACCCATGGATACGCCGTGGGTATTGATTTATCCAGTTTTCAACCTCCTGGATGTCCTCAGCCGTTCGATCATCAAAATTCGTTCCTTTAGGGACTTTTCTCCGCACCATTTTGTTTGTGACTTCGTTTGTCCCTCTTTCCCAGCTGCTATATGGATGACAGTAATACATCTTTGTTCTCTTTCCTGCTCCTATTGCGGATCTCTCCAGTTCTTCACAATAGGCAAATTCTGTCCCATTGTCTACAGTTATGCTTTTGAATACCGTTTTGAATAATTCTCCCCAGCGTTTTTCCAACCGGTCCACTGCTGCCACCACTTCCTCAGCACTATGGTTATTCAATTTGAATATGATTTCCGCTCTTGTTTTTCTTTCTGTAAGTGTTAATAATGTATTTTTAGATTTTCCTCGGCACCCCAGAACGCTATCCATTTCCCAGTGGCCAAACTCCTCTCTGCTGTTTATGATCTCCGGTCTATTTTCTATGCTTTCGCCCGCCTCTGCTCTCTTTTGCTTCTTTACCTTATTATATTTTCTTTTCCTATTCTTTTTTACAGGCAGATTTTTATTGGTTACTCTCAGAAAAATTCCTTTATCTATATAACTGTATACAGTGGTTGTGCATATTTTGGTCTGGAACTCGCTCCATCGGCCTGATGCTGTCAATTCTCCTATGATTGCATCCGGACTGTAATCCTCATTTATTATTTTATTCTCAATATAATTGGCTAGCTTGATATCATTTCCTATTTTCAGCTGTGTTCCCCTTACTTTCAGGTTTTCATCACATTTTCGTTGTGCCAGATCTGAACTATATCGCATTTCGGTGGTATAGTCGCTGTTTAAGTGTTCATATCGGCCTCGTTTAAGTTCATTGTAGATTGTACTGCGGTGTACGTGCAAAATCTCAGCAATTTCCGCAACTTTATGGCCAGCATTATATAAAGCCTCCAGTCTGATTCTATCGCTGTGTTTTAATTGTCTACTTCCTTTTTGATTTGCCATACTCCTGCCTCTTTCGTAAAACAACCCGCAGGCATCGGTGTCCTGCGGGTTGTTATGTGCTTCTTATCATTTGCCTTGTATTATTTTATCTACTATCAGCTTTTCAATGTAATGCGGACAGCTCCGCACTCCAGTCTCCCAGTTCGACAGTGTTCTATATGGTATTTCTAACCACTCTGACACCTCACGCCTACTCATTCCCTTTTGTTTGCGTGCTTCTTCAATCGTCATTTTGTCTGCTTCCTTACGCTCCATATCCATTTTCTCTCATTTCATTTATAATTGTTTCATCATATCCTTTTCCGTAGTATCTAAAAATAACACTTTCATCTTCAAAGAAAACCCAGTCACAATTAGTATCATTGATAATTCTTGCAACCGCTTCTTTTTTTGAAGAACCCGGCAAGAATTTTGCAATATATTCGACAGCTTCGCACATTGATTTGAAATTAAAGACCTCTCCGCCCTCTTCCTCTTTGCAGATTGCAATATAATCGTTTTTTGTATATCCCTTTACTGCTTTCATTCTATTACACCTCTTGCCTTTTATTTTTTTCCTGCTATAATCTAATTAAGCACTTGGGGCGGTTAGCAGGATTGTTTAGGTATCCGCCCCTCGTGTGTTCCCTTTATTCTATTTTACTTTCTTACCTCTTCAAGGATTTTTTCAATATGTTCTACTGTATGTGTTTCTCCGTTTGTTCTCGCTACTTCTCTTATTGATACTAACATTGCTATCAGATCTGCTTTACTCATTTCGTTCTCCATGTTTAACTCCTTTCCTGCTGTTCCCTTGCTACAATTATATAATACACCCATTGAGTGCATTTGTCAATCATTTTCTACTCATTGGGTGTATTTTTTACAAGAAAAAAACACCGTAACATACTGTTACAGTGTCCCACTTTCATCAGTCAGCCATTCCATGCTCACGCCCAGTGCTTTAGAAAATATTTTCAATTCATAATCTGTTACGATTCTTGTGCCTCTTTCTATGCGACTTATTGAATCTCGTTCTATCGCAACTCCGGCCACCTGCATACGCGCCGCTAAATCACTTTGTGTAATTCTGTTTTTTGCTCTCGCCAACCTTATGCGTTCCCCGCACAAGTTATCTTTTCCCTTGTATGCGTATATCTTCATCCGGTACGCCCCTATCATGTGTTAATAATCAGAATTTTTCTTGACTTTACCACATTTCAAAAGCATAATTGTGTTAAAGGTCAGCATGACTATAATTTTCACATTTATCTAGGAGGATGCACTATGGATTTATTCACAAAAGCTGATAAGCAAAAAGAGTTCCCTGATAGTAATACCGTTCTTATACATTTGAAAAGCAACGGAAAATTCAATGTAACTATTCACGATAACTTTCTTACGGTAGAGCCGCGTGGTTTCACTAATGCCGTTAATAAGGGACTGATCGGGCAAAAGACCTATGATCTCAACAATGTTTCCGGTGTACAATACAAAAAACCCGGATTTACCACTGGATATTTGCAGATTGTTCTCATCGGCGGCAGAGATGCACGAAACGGCGTCTCCGGAGCTGTAAAAGATGAAAATTCCATCACTTTCTCTAAAAAAGAGGATCATCTGATTCTTGAAATAAAAGAATATATTGAAAATTATATCCATGAACGCTCCGCTGGTTCCGCTACAGCCTCTAATCTTGATGAAATACGAAAGCTTAAAGAGTTGCTTGATATTGGAGCAATCACAGATGAGGAATTTGAAGCCAAAAAGGCTCAGTTGCTTAGCATTTAAAGAAATCACAAAAAGCCCCGGCATTTTGCCGGGGCCTTTCTGTTTGTCACATGTCTGATATTATTTCACATATACATTTCCATCATAGTATGCCGCGATCCATCCAGACGGTACCATAATCCATATATCACTGCCTACATTCTTGATAGCCTGGCACGTTACCTGAGTACCTGCATCCAGGCATCCATCATGATCTTTATCATGTCTCCGTCCGTCCAGTGTCAGCTGGCTGTAGCTCTTGGTTGGGCAACCTGTTCCTGCTCCTGTTCTCACTTTCAGTTCAACCTGCAGAGCGTACACTGTTCCCACTTTGTATGTCGGCGCCTTGTTGGAGCTGTTTCCGGAATTTGATCCAGCCTGTCTGATATACGATGAATCTACAAAACCATAAACCTTTTTAGCAATCAGGATATAATACCAATCATGGCCGCTGTTGTCCTTGATCGTATCGCAAATATCCACCAGGTTTCCTGCTCCCAGTACCGGCCAGGACTTGATGCTTGTGGAGCTGCCTGCCCAGGTCTTAACCGGAACATTGTCCTGTGTGATTTCTCCCACCCACTTCGGAGTCTTATTGATTCCTCCGGATGCTGATCCGTTGGAAGTTGTTCCGGAGTTCGTTCCAGAATTAGAACTGTTTCCTTTACCGGTTGCTTTGGATGCATAGTCAGGTATTCCGTATCCACGGATATATCTGCCGTTAATTGTGATCTTTCTTGTTCCGACCAATCCGCCGCCCATGTTGCACTCTCCTATTAGAATCTCTCTGGTGTTCTTATTGACCTCCAGAACAATTCCAACATGATCCGGCCAGCTTGTACAATCCGTTGTTGCATAATTCGTTCCATCTTTCCAATAATAGAACACGAAATCTCCAGTATCTGGGATATATGCATCATTTTCAACCCACCGGCCCATTTTCTGGAACAGCTGAATCATATATCCACAGCTGCACTCTCTTGGAATAATGTCCGTGAGTCCGGCCTTGATTCCCGCTGCGGATGCTCCTGTTGCACAGTAGTCATCTGTTGGTTGTACTTTGTACCCTCTGGCCAATGGCAGGCAGCTATTGTATAAGTTGATAATGACCATGTGTGATCTATCTGACCGTTTCAGTCCGATCCATCCTCTCATGTTGTTTGCTACCATCTGTCTCAATTCATTCTCTGTCATTCCTGTGCTCTCCTTTTCTTCTCCTACATACTGCTTGATCCATTTCACACAGCACTGATGTCTGGACTGATACATCTTGTCTCCAACCTGGTTGTTGTTTGATGTATCCTGCTGATCCAGGATCAATGATGCATAGACGCTATCCGGCGTGTACGGTTTGGCCGCACGTCCGAAAATTCTTTTTGTCGGTTTCGGGCCTCCCAGATGTTCAATCTCGCACCACATCATCTGAGCTGGTACAGTATTGACTCCGTATGCCACGGCCTGTTTGATGTATGTCTCCATCAGCTGCTCAAACAGCTCATCTTGGCATTTCTTTCCGCTCGGTGTCGTGATGATTGCGATCAGCGCCGCTTTCTCTGTTGCAGATGGATTCCAGCCGATCGCCTCCCAGTCCTGGCTTAGTCTGGACTCAATTCCTGCAGTGTCAGCTCCGCGAAATGCTCCCGGATCCTCTTTCAGAATCATCTGGCAGAGTTTTCTGGCCTCATTGCCATAATTCTGTGCCCAGCCCAACGTGCAGGTTTTTTCATTCGCTGAGTTTGCTCTCTTTCCGGCGTATGCTTCGTATCTACGTTGTCCATATTCCTGACCGCCAGACTCCACTCCTCCGATAATGTTCGTCAATATTTCAAGTTGCTTTTTGTCCATGATCTTCCTCCAATCAAAGAAAAAGGGACGGTTTCCCGTCCCCTATTCCTGTTATTTCTCTGTCTCATCTTCGATGCACGCTGCATCTGTCAGACCCTCTCCGATGATGTACGCCACCACGGATGCTCCGGCCATAATCAGTGCTGTGACCTGTGTTGCTGTGTTCTCAGCTCCACCAGTGGCCACAATCATCATGCTCACGAATGATGCAACTGCAGTCCATAACTTTCTACTTGTCAGTTTTCTTACCCAGTTAATTTTCTTCATTTCTATGTTCCTCCTCTGATTTCTTTGTTAAAATCTCTATTGCCTTTGTGATCTGTGGCGGCATCGGAATCCCCATCAGACCCGCATTCTCCACAATGCTGATAGCCTCATTGGAAATAAATCCGATAATCACGGCGTCACGTATGTATTTCACATGGATCAACATATCGAACCGGTACGCCATCAGCACGATCAACAAAATCACTGCTTTTCTGCAGAGTCCTTTGAATCCCGCCTTGCTTTCCAGCGCTCCGTTTTTCGTCTTTGTAGACTTGTGGAACACTCCGGCCACAATCAAGCCAGTCAGGTAGTCTATGCCGATCAGAATCATCAGTGTCTGCAATCCTGTATCCCAACCACCCAAAAGTGCTGCTATGAATCCGCCGACCATTCCAACCGTGGTGCATAACTGCTCTTTCATCATTTTTCTACACCTCCCCTCTGCCCTCATACATCATCCACATCGTCCACATCAGCGTATGGCCTGCAGTAGTATTCCGTTATATCCAGCTCGTCCTCAATCTGTTCCAGCGTCTTGCTGCTCTGTCCTCTGATATACAACCGCAAGTCCGTGATGTGCGACCATAGCCTTGATATAATTCTCAGCTTAGTCATCATTCCTCTGTGATCTCTCCCATTCCGGATCTAACCAGAATATCTTTCACTTTTGTCTTTAAGAGACGTGGAACTCTTTCATACATTTTCTTTGCGTCCTCTACTGTCTCCTGGTTCATAATTTCCTGTGCCCATAACATTGCCATCATTGCAATACCATCCTTTCCTGTACATAATAAAAATAAATTGATTAGTAACTTACGCATAAACCGCCTCCGACATTTCCAGCAGGCATGATTTCAGCATCCTGATTGTTTCCTCCTGCTCCTGAACCTTTTGCTCCAGTGTCTTTTCTTTCTGTGGCTCATATTCCAGATATTTCTCCGGATTCTTCTCCACAGCTTCACGGTTTACGTTTTCCGCTTTTTCCCGGAACTGGTGGAAATCATATTCCCAGAATGTATCTGTCACAGTGATATACTGTTCTTTTTCTACCATCTGCTGATTTTCTTCTGTAACTTCCTGCCCATTGAGGCAGATTGTCACGTCCACCATTCCGTTATCAAGCGGCTGCCAGCTGACCGCCGGCTGTTCTGTTGTGAATCTTGCTTTCAATGCTTACCCTCCTTTTCGCGTATTTCATCAGTTGCTCTATTCCATACTTCTTTTTGAAGTGATTGGAATCTGAATTTTTGAACCACCCATAATATGAAATGCAGCGGTACGCCAGATCTAGTGCTATCTCCATACGCCGCTGCACCTGTTTCCTCAATCTCAGATATGCCCGTCTTGCCCGGAGGAATATGCTCCGGCGGACTTCTGTGCGGTCCCTATAAATTTTGTAGCCCATCATATCAATGCAATCTCCGTGATGCTTTCCATCTTTTCCGATATAGTCAACCTGGAACAGTTTCCAGTTCGGTTTTATCTCCAGGCCCAGCTCCTCTCTGAAAAATCGGATCAGCATGAGCATGGCCTTTTTGACGTCTACCTTTCGTGGTCCCAGGATCAGGATATCGTCCATATAAAAGATTATTTTATAGAACAGTCTTGTCCGTTTCTCCTGGCCACGTCTTTTCTGCACCTTAAAGAGCTTTTGCTGTGCATAGTGGCAGGCAAAACTGAGGTAGTAATTGCATAGCCACTGGCTCAAATATGAACCGATGGATAGCCCCTGCTTGTACGATGCAATCAATGTCTCCACTAAATAAAGCAGGTCATCATTTTTGACCTGCTTTCTCAGAAATCTCATGAGCTTTCTTGTGTTAATAGATGGATAACAGTGCCGCACATCCGCCTTGGCTCCTGCCCTCGTTTTGTCCGGATTCTTCCGAATCCATCTCTCTATTGCATTCTTTCCGTATACCTGGCCACGGCCCGGCACACTAGCGCATTGATATTTTCCTATCTTTCTTTCAAATAATTCTTTCAGAGCATTGACAGCTACATAATTGTATATCTGCTGTTTTATGCTCTCCACGCCTATCTCCCTGAGCTTTCCGGAGTTTCCGTCATACCTCATGGAGTAGTGTATTTCCGGGAAATGAACATCACGCTCCTTGATTTCCCTTGCCAGATCTTCCGCTGCTCTTTCCAGCAACGGGTCCACATTGCTCCTTTTCTCCTGGATCAGTCTGCTCACAGCCCTGACGGACAGTGGTTGACCGGTTTGGTATCCGGCCAGGAACCCTGCCACATCACGCCGTTTCCATTTATCTGAAAAACATTCCAGCATACAGGCCATGATCCAGTCTTTATCCAGTCGTATATTTTTACAGTATCGTTTCAACTGTGAGTCCTCGTTTCTTGATACAGGAGTTTCCGGTTTTTCTACTCACTCCGCGTCATGGCCTACTGCACCATGCGCCCGTCCAGTCAGGCTCCTTGGCTCCCAGCTGGGCGGTGTGGCTTCAATCGTATTTTGGGGATATGCCCCACGCACCTGCTTTCCGGTGGCTCCGTTCCTACAGAGCGAAATGTAACGCTGAAATTCAAATAAATTTCAAGAAAATCCAGAGACGATATTCCAGTTCGTGTTCGACCAGCCATTGTTCGCATTCAGAATCCAGAGGCCAGCATTCGCGCCATTGTTCAAATTGCCCAGCGCAAGCCACAGAGGAAACCGCCCGTTTAGCGTTACAAGTCCGTTATTTATTTATAAGGGGAAAGCCCCTCTGTCAGGCCGTTGCCTGCCATTCACCCCTGGTGCCGTTTGGAGAAACGCCAGAGACGACATCCCAGCCCGCGGCCGACCAGCCATAGCGCGCATGCAGAAACCAGAGGCCAGCAGACGCGCCAAAGTACAAATAGCCCAGCGCAAGCCACTCTCTCTGTCCTGACGTTCCTGCATCTGTATACAGTCCGTCAGCAAATCCAGTGGTTGAGCCTCCGCCTACTTTCGTAGGAATCATGATTCCCAGGTTTGGATCTGTTGTTTCTTCCGTGATATATTTCCAGGATGCTGCTGTATAGGCCACCTGTGCGATAGCCTTTTTATAATTTGCCCGCACTGTCGCAATGTTGCTGGACAGTGTGCTGGCGTCCTCGCATACATAGACATCTCTGGCCGGATTCCCGTCCGCACCGGTAACAATATCCATGACCACATTTCCCAGGACCTCATAGGCTCCGATACAGGTCTCAATGCCCTGGATCTTGTACGGATCTTTTCCATTGGTGTTGCTGTTCGGAGATCCGTCTGAGCCAGCCACCTCATCAGTCGCTCCACTGTGCCATGGCATTGTTGTGATCCATGTGGTCAATGTCGTATCGAATGCCTCCTGAGCATCCACATATACTGCCGCATTGCTGTCATCCACGTCCTCAATCTTTGTGACTTTGACGCTGTATGCTTTGTTGTGCGTATAAGAATAATACCGGTCTTTGTTTGTGTTTGAGCCAACGTCTCCGATGGATACATATGAGCCGATCACATAACCAGCCGCCTGTGCCTTTGTTAGTACCACTCTCATCACTCCGGTTTCTTCTACCAGGTTCTGGTTCTGATTGCTGTATGAGGTACATCCAGCCATGATGCTCTGGCTGTGTGTGGTTGCATATTTAATAATCATCATGAGCTGTCTATAAAACAAATCCCAGCTTGTCGTGCCGCAATAGTGACCGCCCAGCTTGTGCATATAGGTTATCATTCCGGTGTAGCTGACCGGATTTCTCGCCTGTGTTGCCTGGCAGCCATTGGCCGGTGCCAGACCTTTTGATGAGTACGGCACTCCATCAATGTCTCCCGCCGCATACTTGGCATGGATCATGAATGGGCTGATTGTTCCGTCCGGATTGATAGATTCTTTCATCGGATATGGTGTCAGCTCTGTCTGGCTGTCAGAATAATGATATAGGACTGCCTCGGTAGTGTCCTCGATGCCGAACCAGGCGCTCATTGTAACCTCTCCGACCTGCACCTTGCCGTACTTGGTAAATCCAATCTGGCCCTCCAGGGCATCTACATGGTTGAAGCCATTCTCGTCTACAGAAAAATTGCAGGTAAAATGATGAAATAGGCCATACTGAGCATAATCATCTCTGCCCTCTTTTCTTCCCACAGATGGCTCCGCAACCATATTTTCATTGGCATTCATTTTCACGCCCACAGGGCTTGTGGAGGTCTCCCATTTATAAATTTTTGTTGTGAATACCTTTCCGTTTCTCCTGAGTGCAAAATAATTGGAGAGTGCATTTTCAACGCCCCCTCCGTTCTGCTTAATCAGATCAATCTGTGTCTGGCCAGCTGTTTCAATTTTCGTGACGCTGGCTGCTGTATTCTGTTTCAGATCTTTTGACGCCTGCTGTGCATTGTTCAGGTCAGCCTCCAGTCCTGTTTTGATCTGGTCAGCATTCTGGACCAGATTCTGCATGGTTGTGATGTTTTCTCCAGATGTTTTGATACTTGCGTCCAGTTTTGTTTTGGCTTCTCCGGCCGCTGTCACATCTGCCTCCAGACTTCTTTCTGCCTGTCCTGCTGCCGTGATATCTGCCTCAAGGCTCTGCTTTGCTTTTCCTGCAGCTGTGGTATCCGCCTCTAAAGTCTGAGCTGCCTTGTTGGCCGCTGTCACATCTGCCTCCAGACTTCTTTCTGCCTGTCCTGCTGCTGTGATGTCTGCCTCTAATGTCTGCACCGTCTTTGTGGCTGCTGTATTTTTTTCTCCCAGGCTCTTGTCCAGGGAGGTTGCTGTTGTGTTCTTCTTTTCCAGGTTTTCCGCCAGTGTAGTCCCTTTGTTCATTTTAGCCGTCAGATCTTTCTGGACTTCCTTGGCCTCCTGCAAATTACTGTTAAATGCCTGCTGTGTCTGCTGGTTTTTTGTCACGTCTGCATTGATTGACTTTTGTGCCGCCTGGATGTCCGCCTTTGTCTGATTGTATGTATTATTCTCATCAGACACCTCATTGATTGCAGAAACAATCGCAGCTCTGACGTCCTTTCCTTTCTTGGCGCTGGCAATCTGTTCCGTGTACTTCCTTACGTTTGCCATGTTTAACCTCCTAACTTCATCGTATGGGCTGTATCTTCCAGAGCTACCGTTTCCAGATCCTCCGGATGTCCTGGTCTCGCAAGCCTTTTTTCTTCCGGTGTCTCTTGCCAGATATCATATCCTTGGACGCAATACAGCGCCAACTCATACGGTCTTATCATTGTTGCTCTGTTGTTTTTCTTCGCTGAGAATGTCTGCATTTTTGTCTCCTCCCTTTATTCCAACTTTTTTCTTGAAATCTTCGATATCATCCACCTCTGTTCCTGATTTTTGTTGCTGTTCTTCTGTGCCGGTCTGCTCCGTATTGGCTACCGCCAGATCAATCTGTGTTTTCATCAATTCCTGGGCGTATTCTTCTGACTTCATCTGCCTCATGTGTGACTGGATTCTATCCAGCACCTTATCCATGAGACTCGGTGGAATTGCGTACTCCTGCATATATGCCAGCACCTGTGCGTCCAGATCTCCTGCTACATTATCCAAAATTGCTCCTACGTTCATGATTCTCCTCCTATCCCATCAATAATCCATTTCTATAGGTTTCATCTGTCCACGACCATTCTATAGCTCCGTTTCCGATGTCTCTTATATTCGTGATCTTTCTGCGCGTTCCGGTGTAAGTCGTGTATACTGTTCCAGCGTTCCAGTTGGTAGCTGTACACAGCTTTCCTTTGATATCCACGCAAGTGTTTCCCATGATTCTCAACGTGTGTTCGTTGGTGTTTTTGTAAGCTCCGTTGAAATCAATGTATCCATAGGTCGAACCGCTGTATCCTCCAGTGATTTCTCCATAGCTCATTTTTATCCACCAGTCTCCATTTTTCGCCTCGAAACTTCCCTGACAACTTGCACCTTTCATGGTTACATATCCAGATGCCGTGAGCGTAAAGTTTGTGGAACTGATGCTGATTCTGTTCGACTTAATTGAAATAGAGCCAGACTCTGCACTGATCTCTGAGGAAATTTTTCCTTTTGACACCCTCAGCTTGATAGCATCCGCATTGACCTGGATACTGCTTTTCAGTGTATCCTCTGCTTTTTTCGCTCTTGTGACTTCCGCCGTGATATCGTTGGCTGTCAGTTTCAGCTGAGACTCATTATAGGCCGCCGCATATCCCATGATTTCCACGTCTGTGATGTATACCGTTGTATTGGCCACGTTATTGTAGAAATATGTATAAAAATATGACGGTGTTGCAACATTCTCAAATTCAAATGTTTTCCAGGATGTGCTCAAGTCTCCTGCATTTGTATAGTGTGACGTTTCATCTATTGTCACTCTGATTCTGGCTGTTTTCTCCTGCCCTGATGCACAGGCCGCTTTGAACCTTACTCTGACTTTTCCCTTTTTGTCGAACGGTTTCTGATACCATCGTAGATAATAGGTGCTAGTCGTGTTCGTGATCTGAGCACATGACTTTCCGGAAAACGTGTTCTGTGTGACCTGTGTATTGTTAGACCGGTACCAGCCAGTGAACTTATCTTCGCTATCTGAAAAAGATCCGTTTGTGCAATAGTTATGGCTGTTGCTCTCATACATCTCAGATACCTGCTGAGTGATCTTTCCGGCCTCTACCGTGATTCTTGCGTCCACATCGTCAATCAGTTCTTTCACGTTTCTTAACACCCGGATATCCGTCAGATAGATCTGCTGTCCGGATGAGCCAGTAATAGAAAGATAAAAGGATCTTGTCCCGGCGCTTGTGTAGGTAACGGTTCTTTTCAGTGTGTACCATTTATCACAGTTTACCGTTGACAGGTACTGTGAGATTGTATTTCCGGAAAAGCCAAAATAACAATAGCTCGGTTTCTTTCCAGTAGGCGTGTACACCTTAACCTCTATCTCATAGGTGCCTGCCGGCAATGTTCCCAGGCTCTGCTGGATTGATGCTGTATTTCCGTCTGTTTTGGTCATCAGGATGGCGTTCATATTCCCGGCTGTGCTCTTTGCCGCTGTGGCATTGGTCGATGCCGTGAACTTTGAAACGTCCAGACTCTGGTTGTCTCCGCCTTTGATATAATCATACCGGTTCGTGATGCTTTTCTGATCCGTAACCGCCAGCTGTATCTTGTCCTCTATCGACTTGATGCTAGTTGTGATAATTTCTTTCACAGCGGTTTCCCGCTTGTCTGTATAATCATTGGCATCCTTTGTGGCCTGTGAGAATTTCCCCTCCAGTTCGGATTTATACTCAACCGTCAGCTTTTCTGAGCTGACAGAGTTGGCCGTGATCCGTTCGCCTATAATCTGGCCGTCCAGTGTCATTCCCACTGTGTACGGTCCTGCATATCCGTTGTGACTGCCTCCGATGCCCTCCTTGTTTATCTGCAGAATCTTTGTGGCCTTTTCTTTGGTCGGAGCGTCCATGTATAGCTCTCTGAGCCAGAGACCATTTTCGTCAAATTCTTCCAGGTGGTATCCTCCGGCTGTTCCTGTCATTTTTGCTGTCAGGTTATCAATGGCTGTCCGCATCTCCTGATTCTGAATTTTCCGGCGTTCCTCGGCTGTTGCTGTGACTCCGGAATAGATTCTGCTCTGCTGTTCTGTATAGGTCAGCTTTCTGTTCTCCCCCAGCGTCAATGTTGCTCCGTCTGGTTTCTGTAGAGGGATCTGCATCTCCATGACCGGAAAAACTCTGTTCATGCCGTATGGCTTGGCTCTGCACTGAATCCTGTCTCCGCACTCAAAAGCATCATAGTCACTGTCCATCATGGACAGGTCTACCGCTGTCAGTTCCAGTGTTAAATCCTCAAACTGGTTATCCTCCAGCCACTCTTTTCCTTTTCTGAGCAGGTTTGATGGCTCTGTTACGTCCTGCCAGGTGTTAGTTATCCACACCCAGCCAAAGTTTTCCACCGCGCTCTGGTTATAAATGTAATTTGATCCACCGTTTACGCTGGTAATATCCACATATTTCTCCAGGGCGTCAATCTCTGACTCTCCCTCCAGGCGTGCGCCCAGTGGAATCAGCGCTGTGGCAATGTTCTCCGCCGTTCTGCTCAGTGAGTAGTCCAGCATATTCAGCCCGAACTCAATCGGCTGGCTGCAATACTTTCCGTATTCTTCCAGCGTGATCCAGTCCAGATATAGCTTGTCATTCTCATGCCGGAGTTTCAGATATCCTCCCAGTTTCTCCACCAGTTTCTCTCTGATCGCTTTCAGCGTGTTCTCAAAGTTTGTATACCTGTATAGAGAATCATTTGCGTCTGTGATTGTCACTTTTCCCAGATAGACCTTTTTTCTATCCTCCACCTGGTTGTTGTGAATATCCAGAAACGTCTCCAGCATCTGCCGTGGTGTCATATCATGATACTCAGCTTGTGGCTGTATAGAGTCCGCCAGGAAACTCATTGCGCCGGCGCAATAGACATTTTTGTTTCTGTAACGGTCTACTTTCGGCTGTTTCCGGACCTCTCCATAGAACAATTCTGTTGTATCCCGGAACACGCTGACCATGCTGCTCCGGTTCTTGATCTTGTCATACAATGGGTTGTTTGGCGGTACCGAAAACTCAAAGGTTCCCGCGTATCCCGTCTGCAGGTTTAGCGTTGGATTGGTCAGTACCGCCTCTTTATCTCCTGGATAGTAGAGGGTCTGACCGTCCATTTTAACTTTATACAATTACAGTGACCCCCTCCTGTACCGGATCGTGAGTGTGCCCGTTCCAGTAAAACTGAGCACCACGTCCTCTGTATTGACTGTGATATCCGCAAAACGGTTCTTTCCTTTCATCAGTGTGTAGGTTTCCCCGTTCGCCGTCATTTTGAGTCCGGCCGATCCCAGGACGCTCACGTATATGGTCGGAACGAACGGCATCTGATCTGGAACGATTGTGTACGTCTTTGTCTCTCCGGCCTTGACCGTAATTTCTGTACCCTCGTCTATGATTCCAGTCTCAAAATCAAACGAATCCCACAACCAGTCCTCTGTAGAATCCGCCACATTGTACTTGTATGGGTCAGCTTTCGGAATGGCCAATGTGAATGTGCCTATCTCCCTATTTCTGTCGTATCCCTGGATAGATGCTCTGCCTGTCCAGTAGAACCCAGAGTCATTGTCGAAAATGACCTTGATTTCTCTGCCCTCTACAAGGTTTCTAAGGTCTGAAATAAAAATATCCCAGTTGTCTCTTGGTTTCTTACCGCCCAGCTCGATGCTGATCGGACGGTTTTTGAATATGCGGCGGCCTGTGATGGCTTCTGAGAAATCCAGAAAGCCATCCGCTCCAGGCACGTCCACATAATAGTTTTCCTGTTCCACATCTCCAATATAATCATTGTTTCCTATTGCCAGTCCCCAGTCATTCAGAGTGTGGAATCTTTCGCCGGTGGCCACGATCTCAATCGTGGCTCCGTTTGTAATTGCGTCCATTATAGGAATCCTCCCTCCTCTGCCAGGATACCCAGCTCTCTATCCATATCTCTTGCCAGTTTCGCTGCTACGCCTCCGGTATCCCATTCGATGTTTAAGTTCTTGGCCAGGTATGGCAGATACTGAGCCAGCAATGATGTGATATTCATGATGGCGTTTGTCTGTTTTGCGTTGCTCTGGTCCATCATTGCGTTTGCATTGATGGTCATGTCTTTGCTCACGCCCTCGATTGCATCAGCCACCACTGATTTACTCTTTTCGATGCCTTTAGCTAATCCCTGCATAAAGTCCGGCATCCAGGACTCATACTCTGTCAGTGGTCCCTCATCAGGCACTGAGAAATGCAGAAATGAGCGGATTGTAGATGCCACGTCTGACACGGCATCTCTGACTCTGCCAATGGCGTTCCTGATTCCGGAAACTATTCCGTCTATGAAATCTCGTCCCCACTGCACTGCCTGGCTTGGCAGTGATGTGATAAAGCTGATTGCTGACCAAAATCCGTTCCGCACAGTTGATCCCAGACTGCTCAGTGCGTTTCCGATTCCGGAAACCATATTGTGGAACGCCTGCACCGCTGATTCTTTCAGATTCTGTGCGGTTTGAACCACACTGCTCTTTAAGTTTTCCCAGCTGTCGTGCGCGTTCTGCTTCATTTCCTGCCACTTCTGGTATGCAGATTCTTTCAGGTTCTGGAACGCCTGAATTGCGGAATCTTTCAAATTTGTTGCGGTTTGAACCACAGAATTTTTCAGATTTTCCCAGGTATTGAGTGCCGTCTGCTTTATCATGTCCCACAAACTTGACAGGGTGCCCATAAATCCTGTAACCAGAGTGACCACATGAGTGACCAATCCCTCTGCAAATGATGTGACCACCTGCTGTATTCCGGACCAGATTTGTGATGCAGCGTCCTGGATATTCTGCCAGATATTTTGTGCATCTGACGCCAGCTGACCAAAATCTCCCGTTACCAGGTCGATCAGCAAAAGCACCGGTGCAAGTATCGTATTTTTCAGTAATTCCCAGGCTCCTGATGCAATCTCCGTCAGGCCGGACCAAATGCCCTGCAGTGTAGTGACTGCATTCTGCCACAAATCTTGTATGGTTGTTACGATTGATGACAGCACAGGGTTTTCCATCATGGACTGCCAGATTCCTGAGAAGAAATCAGCCACCTGCTGCCAGATTCCTGACCACCATTCCGGGATGCCCTGGAACCATGAAACCACGCTCTGCCATGCCTGCGGTATTGTATCCGTAAAGAATGAGCAGATTGACTCCCAGATCTGAGAAAAGAAATCTCCGACCTGCTGCCAGATTCCTGACCACCATTCCGGGATACTTTGGAATTTTGCCACCAGGCTGTCCCATGCCTGCGGTATCGTTTCGGTAAAGAATGAGCAGATTGACTCCCACACCTGGGAGCATTTTTCTTTCACTTTTACCCATAAATCTCCGAACCACTCCGATATAGCGCCCCAGTTTTTCACAATGGCTATAATTGCAGTAATTGCTGCAGCTACACCAGCAATGATTCCGATGATCGGCCCCAGTGTTGCCACGCCTAACATATTTACAATGTTTATCACGGCCAATATGGCAGGGGCTAAAGTGTTAAAGGCGGCAATCACAGCCCCCAGTATAACCACAAAATTTTGTACCGGTTCTGGTAATTTCCCGAAAAACTCTCCTATCGTTTTTATTCCGGAGGCAATCGGCGGTATGATATTGTTTGCCAGGTTCATCAGTGCCTCTCCCAGAGGGACCAGGCTCTGCTCCAGCTGTCTCATGCTCGCCTCAAACGTCTGTGAGTCTGTCGTGGACTGATCGAACATATTCTCTGCTGATCCGGCCACATCATCATAGGTATTTCCCACAGATGTGAGTGATTCGATAAACTTCGCATTTCCGTCCTCGGCCATTGTACCGAATGCCAGCGCTGCTTTGTTCAGTTTGTCCTGCTGGTTCTCTGTGTTTTGGATATCCGTTACAATAGCATCAATGACATCTTTCTGTGTAGCTCCGCCCTGCTGCCACTGTTTGAATACATCCTCAACCTCTTTGCTCCAGCCTCCGGTTCCGGCCTGTACCTCCCCGGTCTTTTCATCAATTTTACTCAGGGAATCCGCTATTGTTCCATCAACCAGTCTGGTCGTGACTTCGTTAATGGCATCGTTTACCTTGTCCAGGTTATACGCTCCATTGTCCAGTCCGTTCTGCAATAGTTGGAAATACTCCTGAGCGGAATAACCGGCCTGAGCGAACTTTCCAGAATACTCTGAGAGGTTATCCCCCAGCTCGTTTGTCTTATCCAGACCATTCTGTGTACCCTTTACGATATAGTCCATGGCCTGCTGTGCCGTGAGTCCGTACTGCTCCATGAGGCTGTTGACACCTCGGAGAGTCTCATTCATGTCAATTCCATACAGCTCATCCAGTGTGATTGCCTGCTCTGTCAGATGTGTCAGCGTGGTCTCGTCCAGATCTTTCAGATTCTTTTTGACCGTTATGACTGCATTTGATACAGAGTCCATGGAGTCTCCCACTCCCTCGGCATATACGTCCTTGATGACTCCGGCTGTTTCCTCAGCCGCTTTCCCGGTTTCTCCAAAATAAGTGGACGCTTTTACTGTGGCATCTTGTGTCTCCAGAAAAGCGTCCTTTGCTTTGTCTCCTAATTCTGTTATTTTATCCCCTAGTCCAGAAATCTGATCGGCTGCCTCCATCAGCGTGCCTGCTGTGAGTGTTTTTCCCATCTCGTCCAGCTGTTCCGCTGTATCGTCTGCCTGTGCTCCCGCTTCTTTCAGATCCTGGATGAGGTTCCTGATTGCCTGTCCATCGTCAACCGTATCCAGTGCATCTGTCATCTGTTTGATGTCAGCTTTCCCGTCTGTGGCTGATCTTCCAATCTTTTCAATGGCCAGTTTCAACTGATCTGATGATGCAGATCCGTTTTTGATTGCTGTTACCAGCTTACTGCCCAGGACGTCCGCATAATCATCCACGTCCGCTCCCAGAGCGTCAAATAATTTGCTGAGGCGTTCGGTGTTCGTAGCCAGTCTGTCCTGTTCGGTGTTTAATCCGTCCAGTTCTGACTGATATCGGCTCAATGTTGCCTTGGTTGCCTCAACTTCTCGCTGGAAAGCCATGTACTCCTCCTGGCCAATCTTTCCGGCCTCCAGAGCTGCTGTCACATCTTTCTGTGCCGCCTCCAGCGTGTCCAATTTGCTTGCTGTGTCTGCTATCGCATTTTTCAGTAATTCCTGTTTTTGCGCTACCAGCACCGTATTTGATGGATCTAATTTCAGCAGAGTGTTCACGTCTTTCAGCTGTGCCTGAGTATTTTTCAGCTTGTCGTTTACACCGCTTAGGGCTTTCTGCAGGCCTGTGGTATCTCCGCCAATTTCAATCGTTATTCCTTTGATATTCCGGCCTGCTGCCATCCCGTTCCACCTCCTTAGAACTTGTCAAAATCCTCCTGTGTGGCCATTCTTGGATATTTGTATGAATCATTCTGTTGCTCAGTAAACATATCCATGACCATTCCGACCGTAAGCAGATCAAGATCCCGGATAGAGATCCCGACCTGACAGCATCTCAGGAGAAATAATGGAGTGTTTAGCTCCCGGCTACTCTGTCTAAGTTTTTTTTTGCCTGACTTTTCGTCTCCTCATTCATATTCCAGAGTTCCAGAATGGCAGGCAGGATCTGGTAAATAGAGAATGTGTTGAACTGCTCCAGCCAGTCCATAATGTCCGGCGGCACATTCTCCGGATCCGCGTGCTGTGCCATGACATACGCGATATTTTCAAACATTTCCAGGTCCTCAATCGGAATCTCGCTTGACTCCTTATCCTCTTTTTTGCCTTTCTTTTTCACAGACTTCGCAATTTTCTGCAAATCCATGAAAAGATCTCTGCGGAATTTCATCCGGTAGATTCTCGGCACCGCTGCTGACGCCTTGAACTCCACCTCTCTGCCATCAATTTCCACCTTTTTTCTCAGCATGATCTATCCCTCCTATTTCTTTGCTTCAGCTGTCTGTGCCGCCTCGCTTGTCACGGCAACCGGCTCATATACTTTGTTGTACCAACCTGTATATGTCCCATCTGCTGTGTCCGGTCCTGTCTGTACTTTTACCAGACCGTCTTTTCTCGGACTGTTTGTGATTGTCAGTGTCTCTGTTCCAGGGTCTACTGTCTCCTCTTTTGTCTCGGATGCAATAGACGGTCTTGTGCATGTGCAGTTATATAAGCATCTGCGGATTGCTTTCACGTCTCCATCAAACTCAAACAGCAGAGCGAACGGATTTGTTGTTTTGTTCGCATTTTCCGTCAGAACACCATTTTTATCCTGTTCCTCATTGAGAATTTCCACGCGGAACCAGCTCGGAATGAGTGCCATTTCCAGATCTCCCTCATATCCGTTGTTTGCGCTTGTCACATAGTACGCAATTCCGTCTGCGTAGAACTTGGAAATCTCTCCCTGTGCGTCCAGGCTGATGCTGACCGCTCCAGGAATACTTTTCGGATCGTCATACGTGTATGTAGTCGTTCCCTCTGTGGTCTTTTCTGTCTGCTTGGCCACATGGACGTTTTTAATGTTGTACTTGACTTTGTTCTCTGTTCCAGTCATTTTCTATACCTCCATTTCATATAGCGACTCCCACATTTTCTCCGACTCCAGCCAGTCAGAGGCTGTCTGCTCCCAGGCAATGTCATGTTTGTCCAGGATTTCCTCCAGCTTTTTCTCCAGCTCCCAGTCTTTGTCATCTGTGTAGAGTTCAATATCCAGTTTCGTTATCTTTTTGTATGTCTTGCCATCTGCGAAAAAATTATCTGTTCCCGGTGTCAGCCATACAACAATAGGGAGCGGGATGTCCTGCATCTCTTTCTGTGTGAAATGATGATATCTGAACGGGATTCCCATTTCTCCCAGCATCTGCTCAATCTGATCTTTGGTCATAGTCTCGTCCTCAGCTCCTTTTCTAGCTCATCTACTGCTGCCTCCTCTGCAGTTGCAATATGCACTATGGCCTTGGTTCTTCCGCCACTTCGCTTCTGGTGGCCTTTTTCCAGGAGATGTGTCAGAGCGTATTCCGGTTTTTCCGCATGGACAACCATTGTATGCTTTGTCCGTTTGGTCTCTCCTGTCCCGTAAGTCCATGACGCTGCATAGTCTCCTGTCAGCTTTGGAGATGTTTTATTCAGCATTTTGGCCGTATCCTCGGCAACTTCCTTGGATACTTTTTCAACCTCCAGGCCGACTGCCACGCCATAATCGTCCAGCTCTTTCATGACAGCCTTGGCCAGATCTCCAATTTTAACCGCCACCAGAATCCCTCCCGTCTTTGAATGGGTGCACCAGTTTTTCCAGTGACAGGTACAGCGCCGGTGGTTTCGTGTCGTACTTCGGCTGTACCTGCTTAATCTGATAATGTCCGGCCCGGTCTTTCATCTCTGACTCGTCAAATGTCATGTTATCCCATAACCAGTCCGTCTCATTTTCCAGAATAATCACATCGTTGACCTCGATCTGCTCCGCATCCAGTATCTCCAGTGGAACTGCCAGGAGCTTATCCACCTGGTTTCCGGCCGTTTGCGCCTGCCAGTATCTGGTCACGCCTACCGTCCTGTTTCCAAAACGTATATGCTCCAGTTTTGTTCTAGTCAGACTCCGTTCGTCTGCTTCACAGATCGTCAGCAGGCCATCTCCAAAATTTTCAAAATGCTTACTGCTGATCCGCGGCATATCCGTCCACCTTTCTGTCTATCTGCAGAGAAATGATCTCATCTCTGTAATTCTGCCAGAATTGAGGTATCTCCCCCGCTCTTGCATACATGACATAATCAAAAAGGAGCGCTTTTTCCTGAGTTTCCTCATAGAAATTGCACTCCCCTATTTTTCCGCTTATGGCAGCCATTCCTCTTTTGACCATGCCCCTCATCTTCTCATCTCCCAGGGAATCATCCCAGGTTATCTCCAGATAATTTTTGATCTCGTTTAGGAGCTTGTTGTCTTTATCGTCTGCCATAATTCATTTACTCCTTTGTCACTGTTACTTTGTAGCTCTTTGTCTGTGCTCCGTCAGTCACTTTTACAGTCACAGTATTGGAACCCTCGGACCAGTTTGCCGCTGCTCCATTTGTCACTTTCACATCTCCCACCGTGATCTCAATTTCCGCTGTGGAACTTGCCGGTACCGCTGTGATTGTGTTGGACGCATTCTGTGTGGTTGCTGTGTATTCTGTGGTTCCTGCTGCAAATGTCGGAGACAGTTTCAGTGCACCAACTTTCAAATCTGCCAGTGTTGCATCATCTGTCTTTGCTTTTTCTGTCTCGCTTACAACCTTAAAACGTAACGGCTGGAGATCCTTGATATCCAGAACCTGGAAAGCATTGTTATCCAGTGCGAAACCATGAGCATACAGCTTGATGAGATATACTCTCTCATCTTCCAGGAATCTGTATTCGTCAGAATATTCAATTTTTCCATTTTTAGCCATTCCAACGCCCAGGAAATACTTGGTTGCCATTCCATATACTGCCTTTCCCTCCGGAACAGCTGCACTCTGAATGATTTCAGCGTCCACCGGGAGCACAGATGCATAGATTCCATCCGGAGTCAGCATCCTTGTGGCCGGGAGCACTCTGCGGAAATAATCCACCGGATTAACCAACAAAATGAGGCTTGTGACAGTTCTTGCCTGTCCTTTGTCGTTTCTGGCCATGATTGCTGTAACATTTCCCATCTGTGTCATGTCCAGTGCAGTCATTTTGATAGCGTTTTTGTCCGGATATTTTCCGCCCATCACAACAACGCCCTCTCCGACCTGTTTCATCATACCGATTGGCTCATCTTTTCCAGTTCCCTGTACAATACCATACTCCAGCCCGTTTGCCAGTGCCTCATAGAGCACCTGACGCACGTATGTATCCAGCCATGTCGGTCCTAAATCCAGCATAGCCTTGGAAACCGGCAGGAATGCGCTCAGTTTTTCCTGTGTTACATCTACCTCTTTGAATCCAGAGGTCAGCTCCTCGATGATCTTGGCTGTCAGCTTGCCCCATGCTGCTTTCTGCTCGCCGTTTGTGTTCATCATCATTCTTGTCAGACCTGTCACTGTGGTTGCATTCAACTTGGACAGAAGCGGGTGGTTTGTCTGGAGTTCATCAAAGACAGAATCAATGATTGTTTCCGGCATAACCACCTCAACGTCATTGAGAGCCTGTTTCGGATCTGTGGATCTCATAGCCTCAATGATTTTCTCGTAATACTGTTTTTCCTTGGATGTCAGCTGGCGTACACCTCTCTGTGCCAGGATTGTTGCATCCTGCTCCACCAGCATCTCTTTGGCCTGTTCCAGAACATTGTCCTCAATCTTCTGGCACAGCTCAGTGAACGCCTCACTGAATGCTTTTGCATCGTCATCTTTGATGGCCTGATTCATTTTTTCAACGATCTTGGCCTTTTCCATTGCTAATACGTCTTTATTCTTCATATCAGTTCTCCTTTACATATTTTGGAATAATTTTGCTAACTGGTTTGTGAGTTTCTTTTCTTCCGGCTCTGGTTTTGGAGTCGGTACCGGAGGTTTTGGTTCTCCTCCCTGCTGCCGCATAGACTCCAACTGTTCCCGGAATGATTTCTGCTGTGCAATCACACCGGACAGCTGCTGCACGCGGCTCATCAGTCTCTGCTGTACATCCTTATCATCAGCCTGGTAGCTGTCTACCCGGTCAATGAGGCCGTATTCCAGAGCTTTCTCCGGTGTTAGGAATGTTTCTTCCTCCATCATGTCAATGAGCTGCTGTTCTTCCAGGTTTGATTTTTCCAGAAAGATCTGTCTGTTTGACTCCATGAGCGTATCCAGATCATCTGCTGCTTTTCTGAGTTCTTTGGCGTTTCCATCCACACTCATCCACATATTGTGAATCAATGCAGATGTTCCCAGTCCCATGACGCGCTCATCACACGCCTGCAGGATCAGGAACGCTACGCTGTAGGCAACTCCATCCACATATCCAACCTTTTTGCAGTTCTTCTGTTTCAGCTGGCTATAGATCGCCACGCCCTCTTTGACAGATCCTCCGTTTGAGTTGATATGCAGCTCAATGGTTGCTGTATCAGGAATGGCTGCAAGCTGCTCCTGGAAATACTTTGCAGATGTCTCCGATTCCTCATAGCTCCATGTGCTCCAGTTAAATGTGCCGTATGCTGTCACATCGTCATAGATGTATAATTTGTGAGTATCGTCCTCTGCTTTCTGAAAACATACAAATACTTTATCCTGTCTTGGCATTCTTCCCACCTCCTTTCTGCTGTTCTTCCAGGATTTCCTGGATAGTTGAGTAGTTTTTCGTGATGAAATGCTGGTCTGCCCAGTCCTCATCTATCGGAATCTCTCCCAGTGCTCTCAGAATCATATTCACTGTATAGATTCCGGAGCTGATGAGCTTGTCTGCTGATGTTGCAACGTCGAACATATCAATATGTTTGACTCTCATGGTGTCGATCTGCAGCTTTGTCCCTTTCTGTATCCCGTTTTTTCCAATCCTCTTGCGGTTGATCTCCTGCATGAACATCTGTGCAAGCGGGTCCAGGCAAAACGTCAACATCTCGTCCACTGCTTTCTCGGTGTCCTGCACGTCTCCCTTGGCCAGTGTAGGCGGCATGGAGAATCCTCTGGCTGTAAAGTCAAAGATGTCATCATACTGACTCTTGATATCACGACTGGTTCCCTCACTGTAAGTCTTTGAGCCAATGTCTGTGTATGAATATCCCTCAAACAGTGGCAGGACAGCGTTTGGGCTTTCAAAGAATGACTTGAAATACTCATTCATGAGCTTTTCCAGTTTTTCATTGAACAATTTGTCACTCTGAGCCATTGCCGAAATGTTCAGGGTTCCCCTGCTGCCTCTGCTTTTGAGATACGATTTTGCAGAATAATCAATCAGCTTGCTGTATGAGTCATACAGGTGCTGTATGATCCGGTTAACGTTCTTGTTGTTGAGTGTCCAGTGAAGCACGTCTGAACTTCGGAATGACCGCGAAAATGTGTAATCATCCACCTGCACATTGGTATAAGTGTCTCCATACAGTGCATTTTTCGTCACGGAAAAATCATCAGCCACCAGGAGCTGTCCGTCATAGCTCTCTACAATCAAAAGCTCATTGTTCCGGAACAACTGCTCCATAGCCTTTGATAAAAATTCTGCTTTGTTCTGGTTGCGGTTCGGTTCGTAGTTCCATAGATAATATTCATCTTTGAACAATTCCTCTCCCTCGTAAAACGTGCGAAATTCACATTTTGTCAGAGCGTTGGCAATCTTCCCTACACAAGTCCAGAACGCCAGCTCTCTCAGACATATTTCTGTTACTGCATCACGAACCTGTTGATCTGCAATTTCCACAGATGATACTCTTTGCACATCTTCTCCCGGTTTTTCTCTTGCCTTGAATAGCTTTCTGAGACTCAATCCCATGTCTGTTTCCTCCTTTCTGCGCTAATATGTGAATACGCCCAGATCCGGTGCGCTTACGCTCTGAGCATACGGCAGGTCATCCTCTACCGTCATAGATGCAGCCAATGCCATGAAAGGGTCTGTCTTTCTTGACTTTGCCTCAATCTTTGCATATACAAAGTTTCCAATATCGGCATCATCTTCCTTTCCCGGTTTCCGGCCGTATCTGACCATCTTTGTGTTATTTGTTGCCCAGCGCAACACTGGGTTATCTCCCCACACGAAATAGTCATTTGCAAAACAGCTGTCTATAACCGGCGCAACTTTCATGATGTCTGACGGTCTTACCAGTTTTAGGTTTTTGTACACTTTTGCATCAAAACCAATGTTCTGCAGATACTTGGCCAGCAGAGCATAGCGGAAATCATCTATTGCCATTTTCTTGATCGAATAGTATTCCATCTGCGCTGCAATATAGTCCACGATCAGCTCCGGGTGGATTTCCACATCATCAACCAGTGTGATATGTCCCTGATCCGCCCATTCTTTCCATGGTGCCTTTATTCTTGGCAAGTCTTTTGACTGCAGGCAGAGCCAGGAATGGTTTAGATCATACCTGGTATCCACGTCTCTGAAATGGAGATTGACAGAAATCATATCAGTGACTTTTGAGAAGTCGATGCCACAGGTGCACATTCTTCCCACCAGATCATCTACCGGTACAGGTCTGTTAGTGGCTTTGATTCTTTCATAAGCACACACTTTGATCTCGCTGGAACCGTCTGGGAGGTTCATTCTCTTGGTCATGAATGCCGTGAACTTCTCAGGCCGTTTCAACCAGTCTCTGTATTCTTTCCGGATCTCCTCCATGAGATCCGGTAGGTATCTCAACGATGGATTTGCCTTTTCCCAGTTCTTCTCATCGTGTACCTCTGCCTTGCTGTCCAGCCGGCAGATAAACGGCAGTAGTCCGTTGTCCGGTTCTCCTCCGAACAGGATTCCCTCTGCTGTCTCCAGCAGATCATCCAGCGGTCCCTCCCTGACATCTCCCTGGGTAGTGTAATATGACCGGCGTGGGTGTTTCTTCTTTCCCAGGCCGGTCGTAAATACATTGATATTCTTATAGTCTTGATACTGATGAATCTCATTGAGCACTACCATTCCGGAGCGGAGACCATCTTTTCCGCCCGGATTGTTTGTATGTCCCTTTATCGTTGACCTTGTGCTCTTGCAGACCACTTTCTCCCTTGTCCACTTAAAAAATCGCTGGAGCTTTTTGAGCCACTTAGGCTGCTCGAATGCTCCAACGATATCCTGCACCGGCCGGAGAGCCTGGTCCTCATTGTTCGCACAGATATCAACGTCATATTCTCTGATTCCGTTGTATTCGGATGCCAGTGCCGTTGATTCCAGCGCTATTGTTCCGTCTTTTCCCGCACCTCGCCCAATCAGGCAGAACAGATCCGGCCACCTTGGTCGTCCATTCTCCCGCCAGTACGTGCAGTCATGCAGTCCAATCACGAACTGCTGCCACGGAAAAACCTCATCATACGGGAAATATCGTGCCAGTCCCAGGTAGTCCGTCAGCTGCTGCTGGTCCACATAGATGTCCTCCGTCTCAAAACATTTTCTGACATGTTTCATCAGTGCCTTGACATCTTTGGACGCCTCCACTTTTCCTGTCTCCACTGCCTCCATGTAGGCTTCTATTCGTGGATCACAGTTTGTCATCATCGTCATCCCTTATGGTTTTCTCCGTGGTCAGACCCAGCTTGTCCAATATCATAAGCATTTGCTTATTTACGGCCACCAGATCTTTGACGGATTGATTTTGTTTTATGATGGTGGCCTTGCCGGATGCAGATTGTGCCTCATAGGATACTCCTCTCTTTTTTATGTCTGTTTTTAGCTTTTTCTTGATATCGTAGAGGGCCATATAGTCATCTATGAGGTCCAAAAAACATGAAATATCAGCCTGTTTTTTCTCAAGCTGAGAAATTAAACTTTCTAATATATCCGATTTTTTTTGCGCCATATTCCCACCCCCTATTTTTTATTTTTTTATCATGTGTGAACTTTCTCGGCGTTGTCGTGGCCACCCACCGGTCTCCGTGGTCGAAATTAAAACGCTAATTTTTTCGACCGGGGGTATACGCTTTTTTCTGTGCTTTCTGTCCAATTTCCAGAGCAAAATCCGGATTCGTTGTGTGATTGCACAGCCCGTCTATTGCATTTATATTATGCATACAGAACTCTTTGTCACATTGCGTATTCTTTTCCGGATCACAGTTGAATACCTTTATCTTTTGTCCTCCGCATTTGATGATCTGTTCCTGCTTCATGTTATCCCTCTTTTATTTTCCCTATCTTCTGAACGATTCCGTCCACAGTCTCATTGACTGCTGCCACATCATCAATTAATCTATCCAGCTGGTCACGCTCCACATCTACCTGCACCGTGATTCTGCTCGTTGGTCTCTCCTGCAGTATTGCGTATCCCATCGGCACCAATGGCCCTCCGGAACAATCCGCGCACACTCTACCGTCTGAATACTCTCTCGGTATCACATTCAGCATTCCGCACGCCTGGCATTGCGTAACCATATAATCTGCTGTATCGCTTGTCCTTGCCATATCAATCCCACCTTTCCTCTGTCAGAGTTTCTTTCTTCTCTGGTTTCCTGTACCCATGCACCGCCTCATGGCAGTCGTGGCACAGACTGACCAGGTTCCTTTTTCGTACACCATGCCACTCATACCATATCTCCAGAGCCATGTCCGGATGTTTCTTGACATAGTTCACATGATGCACTGTCGTAGCTTTCGTGTATATCTTCTTTGCCTTGCATCTCTGGCACTCTCCATGATCCATCTGCAGAACCTCTCTGCGTACTTTCTTCCACGGTCCCCACACGTAGAATCTGTGAATGTCCTCTCTGATGCACTTTTTCACATAATCAATCTGTTCTTGTGTCATGTCTCCTCCAACGAAAAAAGCTCCGGGTTTTCCGGAGCCTTTGTGAGGGATAATGTCTGAGAATCTTGGTTCTCATCTTTTGGACCTTATCAATATAACATAAAAGTTGTCCTGTGAGTACCGCACTTTCAGATCCGCTTTGCCATGAGGTAATAGAAATATCTTCTGACCTCATAGAAATATGTCCGCTCACATGGTATCCCTTTCTGCTTCATCCAGTGAAACGTTGCTCCCTCCGTTGTCACATATTCCAGCAGATACTCATAGAGGCTCTTATTGTCCCCTACCGCCTCCCTGACTGTATCCTCAACTTTCTGCATCTTCTCACGCAACTCTACTCTACGCTCTGCCAGGTTGGCTGTTGCATCACTGCCACTGTGCGCCCCTGGCATTCCGGTTATCTGAGGACTCTTGACTGTTGATGTCCTGCTGCCCAGCTCCTCTCTCCATTCCGGATATTGCAGACAATATGAGTATGCCGTTCCGAATGCGTGTTTGCTTATCCCATATTTCTTTTTGTTCAGTGGTCGCACGTTTGGCATCTTTATTCCTCCCTACTCGTTACAATCTCCCGCAAAGTCCTCAGTATCCAGAAATTTTATATATCCCGGATGTACCTGTCCCACGGTTCCGTCCATAAATTCCACAATTCCCAATGTGTACGCTATCTGGCCTCCTGGGTGTCCTCCGATCATCGGAGACGCATCTATAACCTGTTTGATTTCATCCCATTTATGAAACAGTGCCTTTCTCTGTACTTTTCTCGTCCTGCCCTTTGGATTCTTTTCAGAGCAAGTGACTAGGCACTTTCTGTATCTGTTTTTCTTTGATACCTGATGAAACTCCTCCAGTCTTTTCAGATTCTCCTCATGAACCTGTCCATGATATGATCCTGCCATGTTCTTTCCTCCTTATCTTGCTGGCATTGATACTCCGCAAATTCTTCCAGAGCCTTTCCCCACTCCTCTACAGTGTGCTTTTCTCCGATACTCGTGGAAAAATGTCTCTGCTGCTCTTTCATCAAATTCCTGACCATTTTTGCCCTGTTCTTCTCCAGGTAATTCTCCCATTCCCGTTTCATCTGTTCCATGAGCTTTTTCTGTCTGTAATGTCGGACAGGAGCCGTGATGATGTCATGAATCACTGCTCCTATATCGCACATTCCGTCTTTTATGCAATCGAATCCGACTGCGATCGCGAACATGGCCACTATAATAACGGCCAGCTCTATTGCAATCATATCCTCCATCATTTGTCCTCCTCGCATATGCGCCACCATTCGCACCACAGGCAGCAATGGTGGCATTTCTTCTTTCTGGCCTCAATCAGCCAGTGTCTCAGTCTTTTTATCATGTCTTTTCTCCTCGCAACGCTCGCATTGATTCTCTGATGCACCAAAACATCCAATACAGTCCGGTTCCAGGAACATGAACCCGTCTTTTGTGTCCTTTTTCGGTTCTTCCTGTTTTTCTTCGTCCAGATAGTTCCTGCCGATCAGACTCATGAACTCTGCTCTGCTGTGCGTTCTCTCGTAGGCTCTCTGGCCGTCTCTGTGCAGTATCCGCATATTCTTGTGATTGTTATGTACTGCCTCCGGCCCCATGATATGATGGTCCAGACACAAATACACCTTTAGGCCCTCCGCCTCAGAGTTCTGGCGGTTAGGGCCATCATAGATGTGATGTTCATGGACTACCGGATATCTCCGATAGTCCCCTTTTAACTTCATGCAGAGATAGCAAGTGCCATCCTTGCAGTGCAGGATACTGGCTTTGTGTTTTTTTCTCTTTTTCTTTCGTTGTGGTTTTGGGTACATCATTCCTCTGGCACCTCCGGCGTGATATCTACACCTTTGAGGCTTTTCAAAACCTTGATGTTCTTGTCATCTGTCCGGAAATGTGCTCTCAGCTTGCAGACATTGTTTTTCCACAGGATTCCTCTGAGCGGATTGAAAAGTGGCTCCGTGACTGTATATTCTCCCTTGTCCTCTTCTACCATTGCATTATTGATAATCGAAACAAACACGTTGTTGACCGGATAGATCTGGCCGGTCTGCTCATCCTGCAGGAGCCTTTGAACGGTTCCCTGTGTTCCGATCAGTAGCACGTCAGTGATGGTCAGAGTATCCGTTCCGAATCCCTCCTCGTTTATTGCCATCGGCATCTCAATCTCGATCTGGTTTCCCTCTTTCGTTGCCTTGAACCGTTCTCCCGGTCTTGGCAGCTCTCCGATCAGTGTGATGATGTCTCCCAGTGTTTTTTTTGGAATGAAATCCTTGTTGACACTTACCTCCCAGTATGATCCGGCCAGATACAGCCAATCATTTCCTTGTGCATCTTGCGTCCTGGCTACCACCAGGCCGGTCTTGTATGCCTTTTTCATCAAATTGTTTAATACGCTCGTTGATAAAAACATTGTTATGCCTCCTTTTTCTCCTCAATCGAAAATACGGCCATCAGTAACGCTAGAATGATGTATGTGAGTTTTCCGTGTATCTCAAATCCAGGAACAAAATGCACTGCTGCCATCAGCTGTATTATTCCGGATGCTAATGCCATGATGATCGTTATCAGCATGGCAATTCCTATTCCCGCCCCGTTTCCTGGCAGTGCCGCCAGAATCAAGACTCCCATCATTATCACTGCCAGAACGATTGACGCTATCAGGAGCGTTGCCACTACCAAAACCATTGTCCTTGTATCCTGTATCTTTACATACTCCGGGAACAGCCATGCTGCTCCCCAGATGATTGCAATTTTGATTATCATGTTGATTATGTTTCTCATAGCTTCATGCCTCCTATGTTCTCAATCGTTAAAATATAATATTTCTTTCCTGGTTCTGCTCCCCATTCTTCCCGTCCATATCCGGCCGATAGTGAGCACTCTGCCCATATTGTCGGTACATCTTTCCCGTATCCGTTCCGGAATGCCACCAGTTGCACTCTGTTTTTCTGCAGCTCCGGCAATGGTGCGCGGATCAGCTCATCTCCCACCCATATCATTCCGAATGTGTCCATGAGCCTTGTGTCATAATATGGCTTGATGTCTCTGTACTCCTCTTTCTTCTCTCCGGAGAGAATCATGTCAAACCATTTTCGCTTTATCGGTAATATCAGCATCTCGTCCTCCTAGTTGAATGGAATGTTGTCCTCAATGCCGTCCGGAATGTTCATGAATCCATCTCCAGCATCTGCAGGTTGTGGAACCGGCGCATTTCCGTCTCTTTTGCTTTCTGCGAACTCCTGCTCCTCCAGGACTACCTCAGTGGTATAGACCTTTCTGCCCTCTCTGTTGGTGTAGCTCCCTGTCTGGATTCTTCCGGAAATTGCAACCTGCATTCCCTGTCGGAACCATTTCTCTGCGAACTCTGCTGCCTTTCCGAACGCCACACACGGAATAAAATCCGCTGTCGGTTCATTGTCTCTCTTGAATCTTCTGTTGACTGCCAGTGTGTACCTGGCAACTGCTGTGGAATTGTCTCCTGCTGAGTATCGCACCTCTGGATCTCGTGTGAGACGTCCCATCAAAATGACCTTATTCACTCTTTTTTTCTCCTTTTCACTACCTGTGTGTTTCTGATCCGGATTGCTCTCTGTGTTCCTGGTTCTGCATCGGTCTCCAGAATGCCCTCATCAATCATGTCAATGAGATGCCTGTGTACTGTCGTTCCGGAGATTCCCACAGCCTCTGCAATTTCTCTATTACTCGGTGCATATACGTGTTTTGTTATGTATGCGCCGATAAATCTATAGATTTCTTCCCGGATTGCTTTGTATTCCTTTGCGCTTCTCATACTGCTGCCCTCCTACATCCAGACACCCACCAGAGACGGCACATCTGCCGCCCCTCTCGGAATGAATGTCATGGTCGTGTGTTCTTTGATATCCATTTCTATTTCTTCCAGTGTCTCTTTGACCATGATTGTGTCTGTTGCTCTGTCCAGTTCGTAGATTCTGGCCACGTATTTGTCCGGGAAATCGTCCGGATGACCGTATACCGCTACAAATGGGACTTTCAGACCAGAGAAATCTACCTCTCTGATACTCTCCACCCTTTTCTCCTGCACTTCTTTCTCCTTTCTGACATTGCTCTTGCCACCACTACCGGCGGATCATCTGTCTCAATTCTGTATTTCTTTCCTGCCTCATTGAATGCTTTCTTGAAACTCTCAGCTACCCTCTGGATGGTTTCTCCTGCCTCTCTGAATGCTTTTCTCATTCCATCTGCTGCCATTTGCAACGCTTCTGGATCGTAGTTATATGATTTCACGGCTCCCTGTCTCCACTTTTCTGACGCTGTTTTTGGTGGATTGCATCCATGTATCTTTTTATATCGTTTCTTTGCCTGTCGTTTGTTCATTCTCTCCTCTTTCCGCTCTTTCTACCAATATCCTGGCCGCTATTGCCACCGCAAAATCCTTTCCCAGTCCTGATTCTTCGCACTCATTTCCAACTCGTCTGAGAAAATTTTCTATTTTTTCTGTTACCCTCACTAATGCCCTTGTCATTTCTTCAAGTTTTTTCTGGTCACAGATTTCAATCGCATTGTCTACTCTGTACTGAGGCAGGCCGTCCACGGCCCGCTCCATGTTTTCATAGCAAAATCTGATGATGTCCTGCTCGGTCTGTCCTTTGTAGCACATCATGGTTGTTTCCATATCCTCTCTCAGAGTGTCGATCACATCACTTTTTATTAAATATCCCATGTTATTCCTCCTCTATCGGCTGGCCAAACCGGTCAACCTTTTCACTGAGCCATTTGCACAAATTCCATGTATTTGCCAGATCTGTCACTAGCAACCGGTGGCTCTTGTATTCATCAGCCATATATTCCGCCATTCCCTGCTCTGACAGCCTGTCCATGTACTCTTTTCTGGTACCATATACCGCCTCTATGACTTCTGTTTCTTCTGTCTGCTCTCTCTCGGCCGTTTCCGGTTCAGATTCTGCTGTTTGATTTTCTGCGTCTGAACTTTCATTTTCTCCGGTTTCATCGTTCTCAACCTCCTCTTTTTCTAGTGTTTCCGTGGATTTTTGCGCGGGCGCAATTTCCTCTCTCTGGCTCTGCGCTCCTGTCTGTTCATCGGTCCTCTCTGCAGGTTCTTCACAATCTGCTTGGCCGCTTTCTTCTCCATCGGTGTCATCTTCCTCTTGTCCTGTTCCTGCTTCGTCAGCTGCTCCATGATCTTCCATGCCTCCTTTCTCAATCTCCTGGACATCATCAGCGCCAGTTTCTCCAGCTGCTCCACCGTCATCCTCTGGCTCAGGAGCTTCTGTTGCAGTTTCTTCTCTTCCTGGCTCATTGGCCGTATCCTGTACTGTGGTTTCTTCATCGTCCGCTCCTCCAAAATGGTTCTGCCAGGTCTTAGGTCCTGCTGCCGTATCATCGAAAATCTCCCTTGTCAGCTGATAGAACTCCCACCAGGTCATATCCTTTGGCGTATCTCCGAATTTCTTAAATGTGACGCGGTTCTCATACATCATCATGAAATACAGCCCTTTTTTGTATGAACGGTTTCCGGCCGGATTTACTATTTCAGTAAATCGGTTAATTGTCTGCTCATCGAACTCCTCGCCGTATACTGCATTGAGTATGAGTTCATTGTCCTGATAGAACTTTTCGACCAGCTGACTGATATCATCAGCCACGCCTGCTGCCGGTTCAGTTTTGTTAAACCTTTTCAGCTCTCTGATATCCTCTCTGGACGTTTCCGGTTGAATCATCTGTCTGTCAGCGTCTGGTAGTTTCAGCATTTCCTCCAGCTGGCTCCTGCCCAGTTCTGCATATTCCGGCCGGAGCTGTTCAGAATATCCGTCAATGGAATACTCCCGGTTGATGCTCATAAACCTGCTTGTGATAGACGGTCCCAGGCCATACTCGGCCTGAGCAAATTCCGCTATGCTTTTGTATCCGTCCTGTTCGTAGAGCTTCTGATCGTCAATCTGCCTCAGAGCGTATCCAATCCGGACAAAACTCTGTTTCACTCCCAGGAGTTCCTGTTTCAATTTCTGTTTCATCTGCACCCAGTCATCCAGGGTCATCTGCACATATTCCATGTTTTCCTCCTTACGCTATGGCCGCCGTCTGGATTGTTTCCGTCAGCGTTCCTGTTTTCAGTTTCATCAGCCAGGTGTTCAGCCATGACTGCATATTCTTTTCATCCGGTTTTTTGTCCTTGTCCCCGTACCACTGCAATATCCTTGGATTTTTTGCATCTATCTCAACCGTGATGTACGGAACGTCCGGCTCTGCTTTGAATCTCAGCATCAGAATGTATGTCTTTCCTGTGTTGTGCTTGGCCAGATATGTGTTTCCTCCCACGCAATGATGGAGTAGGCGCCCCTCCATAACAATCTCCTCCGCTGATCTGGCCGGTCTGATGATATACTTATCATCTTCGTAGAGATATTTATTTCTGAGTCCTCTGTAAACGTGCCGAATCTCCGGATAACGCTCTGCCACCTCTTTGAGGTGTTTGTCCATTTCTTCTTTGTTGGTTTCCATGACCATTTTGTTATGTTCCGCCTCTAAGTCCTGTGGCTGTTGATATACCGTGTTGTTGAGGTCGTATCCCAGGTTTATTCTCATGCTCAGATAGTCTGCATAGGTTGTGGCCGTGTGTCTGATCCTGGCTGAGGCACTGCTGCACTCTGTCCCATACTCACAACCGGAGTATTTCTCTATGCGATTGAGTAATTTTTGCAAGGTCATGTACCTGGTAGCCATTTCCACCTGTGTTCCGCTCAGATCCGTTTCTGCCAGGTGCTCCACCTGTTCATCCGTCCAGTTCTGTCCCTGGCGTTTCTCCATCTGCATGACTCCCAGGAGGTGTGTGTCTCCTTTCTTTCTGATTAGCTGCTTTACTCTTTCCTTTCGGATTCCTAGGAACTGATCCGGCCGTCTTGCATTCTCGTCAGCAACAATGCCGTAATAGCATTTGACCAGCTTTTCCACCACATCTGTCAGCCCCAGTTTTACCAGGACCTCAATCTGTGGTGTCTGACTGTAACGCTCCAGGTACTCAATCGGATTGACCTCTCTAACGTTCTTCGCATATTCCTGCAGTGCACTGTATCGGAACATTGTCCCTTTCATTTCTTCGTATGTCTCTGCCATGATCTGGCCGGCGCTGATAGAGATATTTGCCAATCCATACAGATTGCAGTCATCCCAGAAATCTTTCCCCATGTACGGATCATGTTTGTGATAGTCTATCTGGACCTTTTTCCCCGGTTCAAAATATGCCCTTGCAATCTCTACTCCGGAGAGTTCTTCACTCGCGTTGTACATCTCTGGACCTTTATCCCCACAAATGAATCCTAGTGTCCACTTTTTCCCTACTTCCACATAGCGCATGACCATTCCGTTTTCTTTGTACTTCTGTCCCAGGAATAGATAGATATATTTGTCACAAGTGCCTTTCACTTTTCCCTGGCACTTGTACTCTCCACGCGCTCCGCACATTGGACAGGTGCCATAGTGCCCCTCTCTCGGTTCTTCCGTCCATCTCTGGAACTGGCTTTCGTAGGAAATTCCGCTTTTCCATCTCGCATCTGTAACTCCTCCGCACTTGCTGCAGGCTATATGTGCCCAGCAACCATGCTTTTTGTAATACAGATAATGCTGATTGTGAAAATACAATCTGTCAGCTCTGTCCAGGATCTCTTTCTCCGGCAGTTCTTTGGTGTGCGCCATTCTATCTGCCAGTGCCTCCTGGCGGCGCATATACACCTTGTGTTCTCTGTTCCGTCTTGCCGTTATTACAATATCGTCCTCATGTTTGTATATGTATTCCCACCAGTGCTCCTCGTTGTATACGTTGGCTTTGCAGAACTTCTTTATCCTTTCCAGATCCTCTGTGCTCTGGAGTATATTTTCTTTTTTCTCCTGCTCCCATGTGGGATGTTCTTCTCCCCATATCACTCGGCCATAACAGCTGTCCGGCTTTATTTTCTGCCTCGTCCATTCTTCCTTTTCCGGCCAATATGTGCCGAAATCCTTTTTTGTGAGCACGATCCGCACCATCGGTATTTCTTTTGATTCTTTTTTGTTCCTGTATACCTCCAGGAAAAGATGCTTTTCGTGTCCAACAATCTTGACCGCCGTGACACCAATGTATTTGACATCTTTCTTTCTGCTGGTTTTCTTTAACCCGAAATACGGTATTTTTTCAATCGCTTTCTTTTTCATCCGTCCCACCTACTTTCCCATGTAGTAGTCCGTGATGATCTGCTTTGCTCTGGCCATGCCCGGGATCCCCAGCGTGACCTTTCCTGCAGATACGCCTGCTGCCTTGATGATATCCTTGTCCACGGTCTGCTGATTCTTGAACGACCACATCAAAAGCGCTGCTATGCAGCCTTTCAGTGACTTTCCTTTCTTCCGGACATTGAATGCCAGCAACTCATTTTCCATGCACTGGCCTCTCAGGTACTCCACCCAGTCCTCCATGATTTCTTTCGGTTTCAGTTCTGCCACCTCAACGTCAATCTTTCCCAGTGCCGCTGTCAGCTGATCGCACAGTGCCGGAATTTCTCCCTGCAGATACATATCCACGAAATCACTCTGGATTCCGTTCTCCTTTGCCATGGCTCTCAGTGACTCTGTGTCTCCCTCATTGAACAGATTCTCCGCAAGCTCATTGATTTCTCCAAAAGAATTGAGTTCTCCAAACTTCTCAAACATTGCTATTCCTCCTCTTTATCTTCAAATTTCATGCCCAGCTTTTTTCCATCTTCCAGGATTCTCTGCATCTCTGCCTCATACTCTCCAGCGCTCTGCACTGGTGCAAACGTCATTTTGGTACCGTTCTTTGTCGGTTTTCCCATTTTCTGTAGTACCGCTCCTTTTGTCTGGAGTTCGTCCAGTCTGATGCAGATGACTGTGATCTGGTATATTCTCTCTTTTTCATCGAACAGCTTTTTTGTCATTTTTGGAAACATCAGCTGATATTTCATGATCGTGATCTTGTATTCCATCATTGTCCCTCTTTCGCTTTTCTATTTCTCCCTGCAGCCAGCCGGTGTATTCATGCTTTCCCGGCTCTGTCAGTATGAGATGCCTGTTTGACAGTCTCCATATCTCCATCCACTCTTGCTGATTGGCCACTGGTTTCCTCTTACTTGTCAGAAACTCATTCCCGGCCCATATTGCCAGGTTGCGCTCAAGCATATTGAGAACGAAATCATCCTCTGTGCAGATGCAGACCTCACAGGACTGGTTGAACCTGTCCAGGGCTTTTGCCAGTGCTGTCAGTACGGTCTGATGATATGTCCCTGTTATCTTTCCAAAACCCTCACGGGTTACTGCCTGGCCGGAGACCATTACCTCCAGCACATATCCATAGTGTTTCTCTGTTGCTTTCGGAGAGGAGCTGTCTGTCTCTATGTAGATTTTTACCTGCTGCATTTTATTCCCGCCTCCTTTTCAACCGAATCATTGTATATCTCCGGTATTTGTACCTCGTTACCGGATTGATACCCTCATGGATCTTGGCAATGTAATATCCTTTTTTGGGTTTTGGTTCTTCTTTCCATCTTCGGAGCTTGTCAACCTTTGGCTCCGGCAATGGCATATTGCGACTTGTGTTATAACTTGCCTCGCTGAGTCTCGGTTTCCCCGGTTTCCCGTCTTTCTTCTCCTCAGTGGTATGCTCATCCTTGGTCATGTAGTTGGCTAGCTTTGTGAAATCCTCGTCATAGTATTTGCTATTCTTGATTTCAATGGACCAGGTTCCTCCCTTTGTCCATGCCTTTGTGATGATACTTGCTGTGTCTCCAATCTCATTGATGACCAGATGGATATGCCAGGCTCCCTTTGTGCCTCTCTCTATGTTTCTGATCCAGAAAACCTCATATCCTCGCTTTTTGAACTCACGTCTCACGTATCTCATGGCTTTCTGAAAATCTTTCAATGCCGCCTGCATATCTGGTGGCCTGTTTCTCACTTCATAGGTCCATGTCGCAAAGATGTCTCCCTCTTTGAAATACTCCAGCATTCTCTGTCTGCACCTCTTGGCTTTGTTCTGAGCATTGACCGCCCTCATCTGTTCCTCTGTCGGTTTGGCTCTCTTTGCCCTCCCTGTTCCAGGACCTCCATACCTGCCATCATGGAACTCCTCTACATCAATGACATCTCCCTGTCTGAACCTGTATCTCTTTCTCTTAACCATAGTCTCTGTGTCCTATCTTTAATATCTTTATCAAGTCCGAACGGGGTCAGCTCATGCCCCGTTTTTCTTGACTTTTTCGGCCCACAATGGTACTATGATTCTAGTTTATTCACGTTTATTGTGAACCGGCTGGCGTCTCCGAAACGTCAGCTTTTTTATTGCTCAAATTACTGCCTCCACGGTTACTCCGAACTCTTTCGCTACCTGTTCGGCATATTCCCGGCATTCTTCCAGACTTCCGGATCTGCAGATCATATATCCAACCTCTCCGGATGGAAATGTCACAGGTCCGCTCCATCTGATAATCTTCACAGGATTCTCTCCCATTACATGTCTACTCATTGATTTATCCTTTCGGCGGTGCTCTTATCATTCTGACCGCTCTCCTTTGTTCGGCTCTTGTATACCGTGTTTGCCTTTTCACATTAAAAAGGACGAAAACCTGTTGAACATCCACACTCTCTCTGGTTTGGAGTGACCACCGCCATTTTTTCACGGTACCTATGCGCCAGCTGTTGGCTTGCTGTGCATATTCGCGGATGCCTTTCCGCGGATTGCGCTCTGCCGGAATCGGACCGGCCTATGGACTGCCCATGCAGAGAGCGCTCTTTCTTTTCCTCATTATTTCCGTTTTGCCATTACCAGTGCGATCACTACCACTGTTAGTGCACCCAGAAAAGCTCCTGCTGCCATTCCACTCAGGAAAATCCCTACTCCTCCCATGGCTCATCCTCCTCATCTTCGTCATCATATAAATCCATCTCATCGAAAGCTCCGTTTGCGGCCATGAACATTATCAGCCACCCCCCGCCGATCACAACCATGCAGATCTGCACCGGATACCAGTCCGGTCCCCATTCTGGCATCTCTGTGATCCCGACTCCGCACAATACCAGGTATGCCGCCATGATTGCCATGGCCGTCAAAATCCATCCTCTGATTTTTCCCGCGATTCTCCGTATCTTTCGTCTCTGTTTTCTGTTCATCTTTTCTCCTTTTTGCGCCCGCGCAATTAGATTTCTCTCTGTGCTTTTTCTGCACTATACGTTTCTTTAGTGGCTCCGCATCGTGTAAATTCTTTATAAATCGTATCTCTATGAACGCCGATCTCATTGGCTATATCAGCCACTTTTTTTCCAGCCTTGCTCATTCTCTCAATAATTACTCTGTCCTCATACCGGAGTCTCTTTGTCTTTTTTCTTGCCACTATGTTCACATCCTTTCCGAAAATAAAATAAGCGTGCAAGAGCTTGTTTTTCACTCTTGCACGCTTTCTTTTTCTCGCCGTAAATAAAAAAGAAATCCGGCAAGAGATTTTTCTATCTCTTGTCGAATTTCATTCTACAATTTATCCTATTGTACAGATTTTATATAATTTCCAATTTCCTTCACACATTCATCCAGATTATGATTCTGAAAGCGCTTCCATATACCAGCTTTCAGAATATTTTCTTCTGAAAAATCATTCTGGTCCGCCAGAAAACGCCTGCACATCTCCTCATACTTCGGCACTTCCTGAGTTCTCTCACGGGCAAGGGCACGCTCCAGACGCTCCCCATTCTCCACTTCTATATAAACAGGACGCATCACATCATTCCCATAATACTCCCGAAGTTTCACAAAAGACTCCAGCGTACCGATTCCCAGATAGCTGTCATTTCCCACGGAAACCTGCCCGTCATCCGCTGTAAAATATGTCCACGGACCATAAACCGTCTGATAAGTCCTGGCCTCGATCAGCTTCCCGTTTCTCCGGAACTCCTTCAGTTTATTTTCATCCACAAAAAAATATTCTCTTCCGTTCTTTTCTCCATCACGGATCGGCCGGGTGGTATAGATCACAAGCCGCCTCAGTCCCAGCTCCTGGTCCGCCTCCAGCTGCCTGTAAATACTATCCTTACCGGAAGAACTTTTTCCCATAATGTAAAAAATCTTTCCCACTCTGTCTCCTCTGCTTTCCGCGCATTACTGCTCACACTTCAGCCCAATCCAATATATCCCATAGCCAAAGCAGACAATCCGTTTGCTGCCTTCCCACAGATCAGCAATACACAGAATTTTCACTGTCAGTTATCACTGTCATACATCTCATGTTTCATTCTTCACAACGCACACAGTCTCACTTGTCTGGTCACTCAGGCCCTGTACCTCAAAGCCCTGTTCCAGGTATCTTCTCACATTTTTTACGAAATGTCCAGAAATCTGTTCCCCCGGAACGATCAGCGGGATTCCCGGAGGATAAAGATATGCAAACTCCACAGAAGTGCGCCCGATACATTCCTCAAGGGCACAACGCTCAGATTCCGCATCCATCGCCTGAGAAATTCGCATCATCTGCTTCATTTTTCCATTCTTCAATGGTTCTTCTTCCTCCGCCTCCTTTTTACATTTTAACGATTCACGCCTGTCGATCTCTTCAACGGCTTCGCAAAGTCTTCGAAATCCCTCAGCCGTATCTCCAACTGCTGCCAGCGCCAGAACATAATTCTCCGCCTCCATCTCCATTTCCAGATGGAACTCCTCCCTGAGGATCTGATGCAGCTGTCTTCCATTCAATGAGCTGTTCACTGTCGACAGCAATATCTTGGATCTGTCGAAATCAAAAACTCTCTGGCATTCACAAACTTCCGGAGTGACCAGCCGGATATATTTACACTTTCCAAGACGCTCCCTGGCTTTTTCCAGATTGTCCGTAAATACCTGGAACATTTCATCCCCTTCCCGCTCCAGCTTATCCATACACGCATCAATACTACTCATAAGAATGTAAGAAGGGCTGCTGCTCTGATAAATTCTCAGAAAACGCTTCAGTTTTTCTCTGCTTATCCGCTCGCTGCACAGATGGATCACCCCCGTCTGCGTCAGACACGGCAATGTTTTATGTACGCTGTTGATCACCACATCCGCACCAAGCTGCACCGCAGACACCGGAAAATACTCCGAAAACCGAAAATGCGCCCCGTGAGCCTCATCCACGATCAGCGGCACACCATAGTGATGCGCGATCTCCGCGATCCTAGCCACATCCGACACGATCCCGTCATAAGTCGGCGAAGTGATCAGCACCGCCTGGATCTCCGGATTTTCCGCCAGATACATTTCCACGCGGCCGGGTGAAATCCCTCCGTTTATCCCCAATTTCGGATCCTCATGTGGATAAATATACGTGGCACTCAGCTCCCGCAGATAAATTGCATGGTAAACCGCCTTATGGCAATTCCTTGCCACCAGGATCTGACCACCCTTATCTACAGCCGCAGACACCGCCGCCAGAATCGCCCCGGAACTTCCGTTAATACTGTAAAAACTCTCCGGCACACCATAAAGCCGTGCAACATCCTCCTGGGCCCTTTTCAGAATATCCTCTGCATGATGCAGGTTATCGAACCCGTTGATTTCCGTAATATCCCTCTCTACCGGAAAATCTCCATCCACAGCCAGTGGATTTCTCTTATGCCCGGGCATATGAAATGGGTAAAAATCACTTCTGCCGTATGCCTCCAGTTTTTTATATAATCTGTCTTCCATAATTCTCCCTTTCGTCCAGATAATAATAAAGAGGGGCTATCATCAAAACGATATTCCCCTCTGTTTTATCACATCTCAGTAAAGTCAATCCTCAGATCCTCATAAATTCCAACCTTAACCGAATCCTGAAATGTATACTGTTCCGTATCTTCATTCTCAAAATCATATACCATTATCTGATTCTTCGTCGGATCCACGATCCAGTATTCTCTCACACCGGCAGTCCTGTATTTAAACAGCTTCGTGTAGTAGTCCATACGCCTGCTTGAAGGAGAAACGATCTCAATGATCCAGTCCGGAGCTCCTTTACAACCTCTGTCATCCAGTTTATCAGAATCACAGATAACGGAAACATCCGGTTCCACGTAAGTATTTGTTTTCTCATCCAGATACACTGCAAACGGTGCAGCAAATACTTCACATTTCCCTTTATTGTCATCTATATAGTTGCCTATTTTTCTGGACAAAATGCTCGAGATCCTCTGATGTCTCGTATTCGGTGGCGACATATAATAAATTTGTCCATCGATCAGTTCCGCTCTTTCGCCCTCCGGCAGAGCATAAATATCCTCTATCGTATAAACTTTTTCTTTCAACAGCGGCATATTTCCACTCCTCTCAAAAACACCTGGTAAAATGTACACCTTTATTTCGCTCTGCATTCATACGCGCATACAGCAGCTCCATCTGAAGATTTCCCGATACACTCACACCTTAAACCGGTATCCCACACCCCAGATCGTCTCAATATACTGAGGCTTGGCCGTATTAAACTCGATCTTCTCACGGATCTTCTTGATATGCACCGTAACCGTAGCGATATCACCCACAGACTCCATATCCCAGATCTCCCGGAAAAGCTCCTCCTTTGTAAAAACCCTGTTCGGATTCTCAGCCAGAAAGGTCAGAAGATCAAACTCCTTGGTAGTAAACGTCGTCTCCTCACCATTGACCCACACACGCCTGGCCGTCTTATCGATCTTAATACCACGGATCTCGATCACATCATTCTTATGCACATTGGAACCAACCAGCCGGTTATAACGCTCCATATGCGCCTTCACACGTGCAACCAGCTCACTTGGGCTGAACGGCTTGGTCATATAATCATCCGCACCAAGTCCAAGTCCACGGATCTTATCGATGTCATCCTTCTTCGCGGAAACCATGATGATCGGCGTATTTTTCTCCTCACGGACCTGTCGGCAAATATCGAAACCGTCCACCTCCGGAAGCATCAGATCCAGAATGATCAGATCAAAATCCTCCTTCATGGCACGTACAAGACCTGTATCACCACGGTTCTCGATCTCCACTTCAAACCCCGAAAGCTCCAGATAATCCTTCTCAAGATCCGCAATCGCTTCCTCATCCTCTATGATCAAAATTCTACTCATTCAGCTGTACCTCCTGATATTTTCTGAGAACAAAATACATGATCGTTCCGATCCCCAGCCGGCTTGTAGCCCAGACCTTTCCACCATGATCCTCCATGATCTTCTTTACGATGGAAAGTCCGATACCGCTTCCTCCCTTGGAAGAATTTCTGGAAACATCGGTACGGTAAAAACGGTCAAAAATATACGGCAGATCCTTGGCGGCAATACCCTTGCCGTTATCCTCGATCTCCACCTGAATAAAATCACCCACATCCTTCACACGAAGCTGGATGATCCCCCTTGGCTTCTCCATATACTTAATGGCATTACTCACGATATTATGGATCACACGGCGGATCTGCTCACCATCCGCAATAACCTGCACACCCTTCTCCACATAATTGGCATACACAAGCTCGATCCCCCTGGTCTCCATCTCAAGCCCAAGCTCCTCCGCACAATCCGAAAAATAATCCTCCACATTCAGCTTGCTGAACGTATACGGAATACGGTTGGTATCGATCTTGGAATAAAAGGTCAGCTCATTGATCAGATGATCCATCTCATTGGTCTTATTATAAATGGTACGCACATACCGGTCCATCTTCTCCGGCGTATCCGCCACACCATCCATGATCCCTTCCACATAACCCTTCACCGCAGTGATTGGCGTCTTCAGGTCATGGGAAATATTGCTGATCAGCTCCTTATTCTCCTTATCCATCAGGATTTTCTCTTCCGTGGACTCCTTCAGACGCTTACGCATCTCCTCAAAATCCTGGCAAAGCTGGGAAAATTCATCATTCCCCTCAACCTCCAGCACAAAATCCAGATTCCCCTCCTTGATGTTCTTGGTAGCCTTCTTAAGCTTCACCAGCGGAACCGCAATGCTCCGATAGATCCACAGCCCTACGGACAACGCGGTAAAAACAAGGATGATCGTTGCGGTCAGGATCATATCCTTGGCCATCAGCTTCACCTGGCTGCTGGAAGACTGCGGCAGCGAAATATCATAGACCATCTGGCTGGAATCCGAAGCCTGGCTGCTGCTCTCCTGCACATGCTTCGCCTGCGTCTGGCTAAACCCGTACAGACTTGCGGAAAAAAGAAGCAGCGGCAGCAGGATGATCGCAACGAAGCCCACAATAATACGTGTTTTTAACTTCATCTGTATCTCCGTCCTTTATAAATTCACACATTCACATACACGTATTATAACATAAACTATATTCCCTATCTCTAAATTTTCTATAAAAAACCCCATCTCACCATGCAAGAAGCCCCCGGTACTGGCACTACCGGGGGCTTCACTCTTTATTCTTCTGAAACGATTATTCGTAGCTGTTGCAAAGATACTTCTTCAGAGTCTCAACCTTGTCCAGATGCTCCCATGGAAGGTCAACATCTGTACGGCCAAAGTGACCATAAGCAGCAGTCTGTTTGTAGATCGGACGGCGAAGATCAAGCATCTTGATGATACCAGCCGGACGAAGGTCAAAATTCTCACGAACGATCTCAACAAGCTTGGTCTCAGAAAGCTTACCAGTTCCGAAAGTATTCACACTGACAGATGTCGGATGTGCAACACCGATCGCATAGGAAAGCTGGATCTCACACTTGTCAGCAAGACCTGCTGCAACAATATTCTTAGCAACGTAACGAGCTGCATAAGCTGCAGAACGGTCTACCTTTGTGCAGTCCTTACCGGAGAAAGCACCGCCGCCGTGACGTCCTGTTCCACCGTAGGTATCAACGATGATCTTACGTCCTGTCAGGCCACTGTCACCGTGAGGTCCGCCGATAACAAAACGGCCTGTCGGGTTGATGAAATATTTGGTATCCGCGTCAACCATATCAGCCGGGATGATCGCATCAAAAACATATTTCTTGATGTCCTCATGGATCTGCTCCTGAGTCACATCCGGATCATGCTGTGTAGAGCATACAACCGCATCGATTCTCTTCGGCTTTCCAGCCTCATCATACTCAACAGTAACCTGTGTCTTACCATCCGGTCTTAAGTATTTCAGAGTACCATCTTTACGAACCTTTGTGAGCTGCTGAGCAAGCTTATGAGCCATGTTGATGGCATAAGGCATATACTCCTCAGTCTCGTTGGAAGCATAACCAAACTGAAGACCCTGGTCACCGGCACCGATGGAATCCAGCTCATCCTCGTTCATGTTATCCTCTTTCTGCTCAAGCGCCTTGTCAACACCCATAGCGATATCTGTGGACTGTTTGTCAAGAGCTGTGATAACTGCACAGGTATCTGCATCAAAACCATAATCAGCATTGTCATATCCAATCTCACGGATCGTATCACGAACGATCTTCTGGATATCAACGTTAGCCTTGGTTGTGATCTCACCCATAACAAGTACAAGACCTGTAGTAGTAGCAGTCTCGCATGCAACACGGCTCATTGGGTCCTGCTCCATCATAGCGTCAAGGATGGCATCGGAAATAGAGTCGCAAACCTTGTCAGGATGTCCTTCAGTTACAGATTCAGAAGTAAATAAAATTTTCTCCATGTTTTTCTCCTTTTGTACTTATACAACGGTTATAAATCACATAAAAAACAGCCCGTACAATCGGACTGTTTAAATTCTGTAAACAATCCTCTTATTGTTCGATTGCTCGCTCAGGTTGGCACCTTCCTGGATTTCCGGGGTTGCCGTGGCTTCTCAGATCCTTTGTATCTCCACCACTCTGAATAAAAGGCTATCTTTTATGAAATTACTGCAACACATACAATATACTTCTCCTTACCAAATGTCAAGAAATTTTTTATGTAAAACTCTCTTTTGATAAAAAAAAGACAATATTCCCATTCCCTGTTGTTTATCTCTCATCCGCCGTTACAGTAAAAATATTCGTAAAACGGTTCTCCATATCCAGCGAAAGACCAGACATCTCTGTCTGGCCTTTCTGATGATCATTCTTTACAATGATTCATTTTATTATTTTTTCTTTTTTCTTTTTACTGCAAAACCTGCTGCACCGCCAACTACGATCGCTGCTGCAAGGATGCCAACCCATACACCGATCGGTGTATTATCGCCGGTCTTTACAGAAGTACGTCCTGTTGTTCCGCCTCCATCATTATTGGTTGATGTAGAACCTCCAGGTACTGGTGTACTTGTTCTCTCAGAAGGTGTTACTGTTGGCTGTCCGCTCGGTACCGGTGTATTCGTTACCGTCGGCTCCGGTGTTGTATTCTTACTGTTAGTGATATCCATGGAGTTTTCATAACTCTCACTTTCGTTCAGAATGATATCACCTTCACCGTCGATCTCATATGCGAAAGAATCATGATCAACCGGATTTCCATCCTTATCAGTCTCCATAACTGTATAGGTAACTGACTCAGGTTCTGTATTCTCCGGGAAAGAAACCTCTATATCGACAGAACCGTTCTGATTCAGTTCTCTGATCGTACCCTCAACAAGATTCAGAGAGTCATCTGCTCCTGTCTCAAATACAGCTGCATAGAAAGTATCCGGTACCGTTGTCTTCTGTCCGTCAACAAGAACCTTCTTATTGATCGTAATATGTCCTTTCAACGCAAATCCAGTCGGAATGAAAGAATAATAGTTATTTACATATGATACCGATTCTGTAGAACCATTCTGGCTGATCTCTGCCTCATTGGTCGCATTTTCATTGGAATCAGTTACATCATAGTAATAGGACTTTCCTTCATCTATAATGATCGAATCATTAATAGTCATCGGATCGCCATTCTCGTCCAGCTCAAATACATAATATTTTCCATCTGGTACATTTGCCCAGGTAGCCGTTCCGCTGCTTGCTTTTACAAGGCGGATATCTTTCATGTAGTCACTTCTGAACGGGATTGTTCCCTTATCATCCAGGAAAAGACCAACTTTATAGGTTGCATCATCTGCTTCCATTTCGATAACATCGAAAGTATCCTGATTAATATAGTACAGTCGTTTTGTAACCTGGATCTTTGTTTCCTTATCACCGTCACGGGTTACAGCCTTGGGATAAGCCTGCACATCATAAGTCCAGCCCGTACCCTCTTCCACAAAAGGAACGGTCAGGACCATCGGAGAAACCGATACATTCGGGTCATCCGGGTTGCTCTGTACGATCAGATATACGCCCTCAGCCATATTGCTGTAGACGATCTTTCCGTTTGCGTCTGACTGCATCTCGCTTCCGCTAAGTCCGGCCTTCTTCACTGCCGCGGAAAGCGTATCTGCTGTTTTATACCACTCATCTGCTGTTTTCAGATTTTCAAAATCAATTCCCGTAAACTGCAGTGCGCTGTCAACCACAAAATGCACATTCCTGTCAAACGTCACACTTCCCACTTTATAAAGGGTCAGATTCACGTTAGGAATCGGTTTCACGGTTCCGTCCTCTCCGGTCTCCTGGATCGTCAGATTGATATTTCCGGTTTTCCCGGCTACATAATCATCTGCAAAAACTGCCTGCGCCATACTGCCGATCAGCATCACAGCCATTACCAGAATTGCCAGAAAGCTGCTTAAAAAATTTTTCCGCTTAGTTCTCTTTTCCACTTTTTTCCGCCTCCTCTTTTTCTCCTGATACCCGCTTCTTTCCACTGCGGCGGACGATCAAATAAACCAGCAGTATCAAGATAACAAGCACGATGCCTCCCGCAGCCAGAACCTTCTTCGGATCTGTTTTTGCAAGCTTCTGCGGAATTGTCTCATTACTTTCTTCTTCCTCCACATACTCTGTACGGCTTCCCCGCACAAGAAGTCTGTGTGTATTTACTCCGTAAGGAGTACAGGTTACAAGAGTCACCAGATCCTCGCCCTCCACGATATCCAGCTCGCTGGTCTCTTCCGGAAGAACCGTTTTGATCTGATCTACTTTATATGCCAGATTCTTTCCCAGAATGTGCAGGATAAAAATATCTCCGATCTCCATCTGGTCAAGATCTGTAAAAAGCTTTGCATTAGGAAGTCCACGGTGTGCCGCCAGCACGGCATGTGTGCTCTCGCCTCCAATCGGAAGACTGGTGCCCTCCACATGGCCCACACCTTTTTCCAGAACGTTTTTACTCAGTCCGTGATAGATTGCCAGCTTCGCCTGGATCTTCGGAATCTCAATACTTCCCATCAATCCATCGCCATTTGGATCCAGAACCTCATCATAAGGATGGGTCGGTTCATAATCCTCCTCATCGTCAAAAGCATCTACAATCGCATTTACCGTATGCTCCGCATTGTACTCTTCTGCTTCTTTCCAAAGCTTCTCATAATTATCATCAGAAAGTCCTGTGACTGCCTGATCATAATCACTGATCAGCTGCGCGTTTCTGTACTGGTTCCACATATCACTGATCGTAGGATAAAGAAAAATTCCTGCCCCTGCCAAAAAAGCTACTGCAATAAAAGCATTCAGGACGACATTGCTCTTTTTCTTTTTTTTCTTTTTAGCCATAAATTATTTCCTGCGTCGTTTTTTGTTCTGAACAAAATTGACAACTGCTACCAGCACACCTGCGATCGCAAAACCGATCACAACACAAAGGATCAGCATCGGAAGTGTCGGATTGGAAACTCCGGTAGCTTTCTTCTCTGTCTTCTGCGCTTCTTTCGCAGCTTTTACAGTTGTTCTGTGTCCTCTTACAAGGATTCTGTGCGTGTTTACCGCATATGGTGTACACGTAACAAGTGTCACATAATCCTTACCTTCTGTGATTGCCAGCGAATCGGTCTCCTCCGGAAGAACCGTCTGGATCTGATCCACCTCATAAGCAAGCGTCTTATCCAGAATATGCAGGTAAAAAACATCTCCCTTTTCAACAAGATTCAGATCTGTAAACAGCTTTGCACTGGGAAGTCCCCTGTGTGCGGAAAGAATCGCATGTGTACTTTCACCGCCAACTGGAAGACTGCTGCCAAACAAATGTCCCGCGCCCTTCTCCAGTGTTTCATCTGTTGTGTAATGATAGATCGGGATCTTTACATCGATCACAGGGATCTCTATATATCCCATCATTCCATCACCATTCAGATTCAGAAGTGACTCATATGTACTGTCTGTCTCTCCATCCCTCACAGAAAAAGCATCCGGCACGCTTTCCTGTTTGATCTGCTCGTTATATTCCTCTGCTGCCTTCCACATGCTGTCAAGTTCCTCCGAATTATTATTCGAAGAAACACTGCTGCTATATTTACTGATCAGAAGATTATCCCTGTGCTTATTCCAGACATCGCTGACCATCGGATACAGCAGTATGGACAATCCTATCAGAAACAGCAACCCAAGTCCAATATAATTTTTCTTTTTATTCTTTCTCATAGGTTTCTCCATACTGTTGTATTACCAGTCCCGGCCTCCGAAGAGGCCGGGCGGTAACTGATTTACTTAATGATTACTTTGGTTCTGTTGTTTATAAATATTTTGAAAAAACTCGACCAATCGATCTGTGAAGGATTACTCCTCAGATCCTCTTCTGCGGCTCATGAAGAATGCGCCAGCAGCACCAGCCATAACTACAACACCGATGATAGTGAAGAGGTATGTTCCCATTCCACCTGTGGATGGAAGAGATCCAAGCTTGGTATCATTCATACTAGTTGTCTGTGTAAGAACGTCACTTGCAATTCCATTATCATCCTCAGCAACTTCCAGTGTTGCACTAACGTCAGTTGTATTTACAGAATATCCCTGTGGTGCTGTAACCTCTTTAAATTTATATGTTCCAACATCAAGTCCCTGTACTTTAACCTTACCATTTGCATCTGTTACAACTTCTGTCACAGCACCTTCAGTATCAGCTGGAACATATTTATATGCGCCATCAGAAAGTTTTACAAATGTTAATGCATCTGCTGCACCATCTTTTCTTACTTCAAATCCTGCGTTTGCAAGTGTAACATTGTTCTCACCATATTTTGTTAATGTGATGTTACCTTCATAAGTTTTACTTTCTTTGCTTCCATACTCATTACCATTTTCATGTCCGGCTGTTGCTGTATTGGTGATGGTGTCATTTTCTGATGTAACTTTTACCTGATAAGTAATTACTACCTGTTCTCCAGCATGGCTGTTTGCATCATTAATCATGGCACTTAAATCAACGCTGAATTTATTATTTACGCTATCAAAGCTAATTGGATAAGACTCTGTTACATCCTCTCCATTTAATGTGATTGTTGCCTGGTCTGTATTTACATATTCAGCACCTGTCAGTTTATCATATGCCCAGAAAGATTTATCTTTATCTGTAGGATTGATGTATGGTACATTTGTGCTTACTGTGTAAGTAAGGACATCTCCTGTTTTTGTTACATTGTCAGTATCAAGAACTTTCTTGTTTACCTGAATAGGTGTTTTCTTTGCGTTTACAATTGCATTTGTTAAATTCGGAACTTCACCAAATCCAACATATGCTGACATAATATTATAGGTATATCCTACTTCTGTTGCCTTTACTAAGTACACACCTGCTTCACTGACTGTCTGTGGATTACTCATCTCTACAAAAGTAACTTTTCCTGCTGCTAATGCCTGAGCTTTTCCTAATTTCTCAGCATCCGTATTTGCAATTAATGCCTCAATTGCTGCCTGTGCATCATCAGCAGCCACTCCATATGCCTCAATATATGCATTTTTCACATCATCATTTACAAAAGCCCAACCTGTTCTCGTTGTCTGATCTGCTTTAATAACCTGTGCATAAGTTAAAGTTGCATTGTCGGCATTATTCACTGTAATTGTTGCAGTAGGTCCATCCGCGAACGCGGTAGATGCCATTGCCAGCACCATAATCGCTGCCACTAATAATGCACCAATCTTTTTAAATAAATTTTTCATAAGGTTTGCTCCTTTCTTTCTCTGCATTTTTCTTTTTCGCCCTTCATCGGCCATTTACAATTAATGTGTTACGATCTCTTTGCTTCTTCCTCCCTTCGTTTATTATTTATAAACAGCAGGAGTGCAGTTGCAAGAATCGCTACACCACTGATCGTAAATCCATAGATTCCCGGTCCACCGGATTCTGGTAAGGAATAAAGTTTAGCATTTTTGATTGTTAAAACTTTATTCTCCAGTGACCACATATTACTTTTCTGTGCCGGATCGCCATTTTCGTCAACAAGTGTTACACTTCCTGTTGCAACTTTGAAGCAGATACTGCTGCCTAATAATGAATATCCTTTCGGAGCAGTTGTCTCTGTCAGCTTGTAGATACCTGCCTTCAGATTATTCAGTTCAATCTCTGAAGTATCATTCTTTACTTCTATGTCATTCTCAAGAGATTTCCAGATGTCACCATCTTTCATCTCTAATTTGAATTTAGCACCTGTTAAAGAATGATTATCTGTATCTGTTTTCTTCAGATCCAGACTGATTACTGCTTCGTTTGTGTAAGATGCAACACCTTTTACACCACCAGATGTATACGTGTAATCTGTTGTAATAACATTTGCTTTTTTTACATCATTACCAAGTGTAAACTTAAGTGATTTATCTGCATCTGATTTAACGTTTTCACAATCTGTCTGGCCATCACCTGTAACAATATCGAATGCCTGAATGAAATATCCATCTGCATTGTCTTCTGTTACCGTATACTCTCCTCTTGGAAGATCCGGCAGCGTAACTGTTCCGCTTGTTTCACCAGCCGGAACTATTACATTTACCTGGCTGTCTGAAACATTCTGACCATTCTTCGCATTCACATTAAATGTAAATGTTCTATCTGTGTCAGATGTTTCCGTTACATTCTTTGTGATCTGAATCTGACCTTTGATGACATGAATCTTATAAATACCATATGGATTGTTGCTATTATCTGGATTATAAGCCTTCTCAGCAGCTCCTACGACATGCTGTTCCCCATCACTTGTGGTGGTGTTCGTTTTACTCTCATCCGTTGATGTCGTCTTTGAATCATAAGTTACTTCCAGATAATACTCTGTATCATCATCCGGTGTTGTTGCCATATTCTCTTTACTGATATTGGTTTGAGTTCCATCTTTCCACTGCAGAGTAATATGATCTTTCGCATCGGCGGCACTTATTGTACCTTTTGAATAAGATGTTTCTGACTCATTAAACAACTGATTCAGAATTGTCTCATCTGTCGGTACTGTATCACCTTTGTAAATCCAAACGTCTTTGTCCTTGACTACTAAGTTAACTTTAACATTAACTGTCGGCTGTGGCAACTCAACATCACCATATCCTGTAGAAATCTTGGATCCCGGAGATACGTTGGTTGTGACATTGTTTCCACCAACGAAATTGTCTTTGGCTTTTACTTTAATTGTTTTGTTCCATTCGCCATTTTTCTTGTTTGGTATTGTCTGATCTGTCCACTGGATCTGATAATTTTCTTTTACCAGAGATACCGTACCACCATTTACTTCAACACCATTATTCAAGTCATCCTGTGTATATAACGTTCCATCATCTTTCAGAAGTTCAAACCTCGGATCAATAATATCTGTGATTGTTGCTCCTGTAATGGAAATGTCCTGAGTGATCGTATTCTGAATATCTTTGAATATGTCTCCCAGCTGCGTTGCATTTTCAGCATTAAATGCACAGTTTTTAGATGCAATTCCTGGATAAGTAGTCCTGCCATATGTTCCACCTTCAAGAAATGCCTTTGCTTTATCTCGAAGTCCAAACCCAATTGTATATACAGTATATCCTTCTTGCTTTATACCTTTTATACTTTCAGTACCATTTGTAATGTTTTCTGCATTCTGCTGCGCAGTAGTGTCCCAACTATTACCAGATCCTGTTGGTTCACCATCAGTAAACAATAATACATACTTAGGTTTTGTATCCCCGCTCATTGTAGCTGCATCCAATTTACTTTTTGCATTTTTAAGACCTACATATGGATCTGTTCCTCCATTTGCTACTAAAGAATCTACAAACCTTGTCAGGTTTTCTTTATTATCTCCCGCTTTCTGTAAATCTTCAGTTTTTCCATGGCTACCATATCCAGCACTACTAAATGCTGTAATACCAATTTTACTATCTGGTGATTTATTCGCTGTATCTGTTATAAACTGTTTTACCGCATTTTGTAATGCTGTAAGTTTCTTTTCTGTTTTTTTCAGATATATTTTGCATCCATTATAAGTTGAATCATCTGCTTTAGTTTGCGACCACCGATCATCACCAATATACCAACCCGTTCTCCCGTAGTAGTTATTATAATATTGCAATTTCACATAGGATTCATCTTTTTTCACATAGTAAAGTGTGCCTGTATTTAATCCAGCTCTACCATCAGTTGTATTTTCTGCAACATAACTATATGAAACAGTTGTTTTATCCATAGAACCAGATACATCCAATACCAACATAATATCCGCTACTGCTTTTTCAGTAGTGGTTATTGTACTTGTACTTGTAGATGCTGCCGTAATATTGATGTCATAAGTTCTCTTATCCCAGTCGTTTACAGTTGCAGTCTTACTGTAATCCATACTGGCTTTAATAATCTCCTCCTGTGTGTAATTCATAATATGATACAACGAATCTGTATTTTTTTCTATCTTTGTCTTGCCATCTGCTTTATAAAGAGTTGCCACTGCTTTATTATCCTCAGATAACGTAACCTTTACAATCCAAGATTCATTTGATGCTTCATAGCCCTCAGGTGCAATATCCTCTGTTAATGTATATGTTCCAGGTCTTAATCTTGTAAAATTAACAAGTCCTGTTTCATCTACGGATGTAGCAGTCTGTGATTCATTGGTTTCTGAATTTACAAGAGTAAATCGAGCACCACTTAACGCATCCTGGCTTTTATTTACTTTTTTTAATACAAGATCTGTTGTAGGTACATTCGTAACTTCAGAAATACGCGCGGAAGGAAGGGTAAATTCCATCTGGCAGTTTGATTCATACGCACCTCGTTCCATATACAGAATAGTCAGGGTATGCTCGTTTTCATCCTTATGTTTAACATAATCCCATAGATTTACTTCCTTTTTAGCTGCCTGATGAATTCCACCTAAATCGATTACAATTTTTTTTCCATCCAAAACAACCCATAAATCATCATCACCTGTAAAGGTATAATTTAATGGACCTACGTAATCTCCAATTTTAAAAGTTACATCATATCTCATTCCAAAAAAGTAATTGTGATTACCATCATCACTCTTTTCACTTCTGGGTACTCCGTCCAATGGGAAGAAATTACTTCCTGCTGTTGCACGCTGATCTCCATTCTTATCAATTACTTTTGTAAGTTTATAAGAATCTCCGTTCTGATCAAAAACTAGTTTGTAATCCTTAATGACTCTTCTTAAATAAGTTTCATTATTATTAATCGTGGCAGTTGCATCTTGATCTACAAAAAATCCTGGCTCGGGGTAATTGAATTTTACTGCTCCCTTTCCATTGTCCTCTACCTCTTTTAATAATCCTCCTATCCTTTTGACATTTTCCTTATAATTATTTACTTCGGCTTCAATTTTGTTTTCGTGTTCATCATAACCAGAATCAACTGTAAAATTATATTTATAAGAATCATAATTGTGATCCATTTTACCTGATGTTATTTTCTGATTACCATTATCACCCTTTGCAGCATCTCCTAACATATTAAATGAATACTGTGTCCACTTTCCAGTATTCTCGTCGTAACCTTCACCAGCCTTAACTGTATAATCATAGAAAGATGTCGGTCCCTGGAAGTTATCATTATGCTTTGGTGTATAATACACTTCTATCGTACTATCCTGTGCAACTTCAATCTTTTTGTCCTTATCAACTTCAGCATCGTTTACTTTTACTTTTGAAACCTCCCAGTTCTTTGCCTTGGTATAATCATTTATCTTTCCGCCAACTAAGATTGTTCTCTCATCAGCTGAATAAATCTCCTTACTAGTCGTATTATCCAGATGCCGAATTATTACTTTAACATTTTCTCCGCCTCTCTGCACAATTACATACGTAGAAAAATGCGTAGTTTCAAACTCAACATTACCATTCTTATCAACGCTTCCGTCCATGTTCTCAACGTTGTCTTCTGCGTCTACATGGTATACGTCTGCATCCTTGATCTTCCTCTCATCATTCAGAGATACAGATACCTTCACTGAAGCACCTGGCTGAATCTCTTCGCCGTCTACCAGGAATTTGATATCGTAGGCGTGGATCTTCTCGATGGCTTTCTTTTCTTTGATCGCTTCTTCGGTGATCTGGTCTTCGGCTTTCTGGCTGAGCTCTACCGGTGTTACGGAAAGCTCTGCGTTGTCCGGAAGGTCTGCCGGATTGGTAAGAGTAACCTTGACATTGACTTCGTCACTCTTGTAATCATATCTGGTGATCTCAGGCTGAATTTCTTCTTCCTGAACATCCTCAGGCTCTTCTGCCTCATCACTGCTGTCAACAACCTGTGCCATATCACTTCTTATGTAAGCCTCGGTTCCTTCCCAGGAAACCTTGTACCAGGTTGCTCCGTCCTCTGCTGTTACGGTATCCAGAAGTGTGAGCTGTGTTCCTGCGTTTACAGTTGCCAGAACCTCTGCCTCGATAGATGGGCTGACACGAAGATTCGTATCGTCTCCCAGAACCTCGATCAGGCTTGTCTCACCATTCTCATCTGCTGCCGGAACCTCATCCGGGCTCGCAATATCCTCTGCCGGTTCTTCCACCACATCCGGATTCTCTGCCGGCGCTTCGGTAGGTTCAGCATCCGGATTCTCCGCCGGCTCCTCAGAAGGCTCTGCCTCAGGAGTTACCTCCGGATTCTCTGCTGCCGGTGTCTCAGGAGAATCCCACATAACGGCAAAAACAGCTGCGTTGCCAGTCTCAACCTGAAGTGTCTGGATCTGTTTGCCCTCGTTGACATTCAGAACCTTCAGATCCTCGTTGGCCTGTAAGGTGTTAACATCAGTATCACCGGTACTGTTGTTATAATGAAGCTTCTCAACGGTTACACTCGTGCTGGCTGCATCGGTAAGCTCCGGTGCTGCCGGTGTCTTGTACTCAAAAGTTACTCTGACTCTGCCGTTCGGCTCGACTCTGTTTCCGTCGCCATCAGCAAAATACACATCATACGCAAAAAAACCTCTCAGGCTGCTGCCCTTGTCTGTAGTTGCTGCTGAAAGCTTCTGAGAAACTGTATCATAAGATACGGATGAATTCTCGTTTACGCTGTCAGCCTTCAATGCTGTATTCTGCGGAAGAGCTCCGTCCTCCAGTGCCTCCGCTGTTACTTTAACAGAATCATTTTCATATGTAAGCGTCGATTGCTGCGCCTGTTCCGTTTCCTCCTGGTCAGCGCTGCTTACATCCGGTGTCGATTCTTCGGCCGCTGGTTCAGATGTAATTTCGCCATCTGTAAATATATCCTCCGTTCCATCTCCGAACGCCTCACTCGCGGAGATCGTATATGCACTCGGCATACAGGATACCATCAACGCCAAAGCCACCATAAATGCCAGGAGTTTTCTGATCTTATTATTCCTTAATTTTTTCATACCTTTCCCGCTTTCCTATGTGTGCATTAACGTGTACTGTATTTCTTATTACTTTACTTCTGTTTATATTCCTTTCTCTTAAAAAAGCTTCATGTTTTTAGCCGGTGAGTAAACAGGTTACACCTTTTCAATATTTTACCCTTATGTGATTGTAATATCAATATACCAGGCATTTTTGGTAAGGATATTGACATTATCAGATGCTATCGAGAATCAGTCTTCAACTCCTCCTTCTTAACTTACTCGTTCACTGGTTCTTTTCGTCTGATTTCCCAATAAAATCTGACTATTTGTGGTATTTATTATACAACACTACCAGTTGTTTTGTAAGGCACGTTTTTTCAAAAAAAAGTGCCTCTGTCACTATTTTAACATGAATTTCTTCAGCTCATCCCGCTTCTTGACATTCAGCTTGCAAAAGATATCCGTAAGGTAATGCTTAACAGTATTAATGGAAATCCCCAGATGCTCTCCGATCTCCTTATTGGTCCATCCCCCACTTGCCAGCATGGCAATAGAAAACTCCATCGTCGACAGCTCCCCTGTAACCTTTCTCCGGTTTTCCGGATTATGAAGCCCATCCAGCCCCTGCTGAAAGAAAGCACCCCTTTCGTGATCCGCTGATACGCCTCCGGATCCCGGTTCCGGATACATGCCTCGATCAGCCCCCGCAAAAGCCCATGATGCTCAATAAAAGGCTCCAGAAACCCATCCATCTTCGCCAGCTCCCAGCTCCGGAGCATCTCCTCCTGCGCCTCCTGCTTATGCTTTCGGTTGATCGCACACACCGCCATCATACAGTGAATATACGTCATACTGATCGGATACGACCTCTCCGCCATAAACAAAGCAGCCTTCCCCATCCCATAAGCACTCCATATCTCCCCGTTAAGATAAGTATGGTGCGCCATCACATACGTGGCAAAAAGCCTCAGCCCCTCAGGAAGCATCCTGCTGTACTCCCCAAAAGCAGGCATCCCATCCGTAGGCAAATGAAGCAAAACCGCCCCCACATACCCCGCCAGAAGACAGGACGCATAAACATCCTTAGGAACCTTCTTCTTCATAGCAATCTTCACACAGGACTGGATCCCCTCCATCCCCCGCTTAGCCGCCGCCACATTCCCCAGCGACAGATTAGAATACCCATACAAAATACACGCCGAAAGCTTCAGCTCAATAACCCTGCTGGACAGATACCCCCTCGTGATCTCACAACACTCCTCCGCCTGCCCCGTAAAATAAAAAAGCTCAGCCCGCGCAATATTCCTCAAATCCACATCCACAAACCCCTCAACAACCTCCCGAGCCCTCCCAGGCTCAAAAGACGAATTCAAAAGCGGCAAAACCACATAATCACACATACAACCCACTCCCTCCAAAACCCAGGCAGCCCTCCAAAAAAAGACCACCCTCAAAACCAAACCAACAAACCTCCGAAGCCCATCACACACCCCTCATCAACACACATCCGAAGCCCATCTCTCAAGCCACATCAGCACACATCCGAAGCTCATCTCTCAAGTCCCACAAAACAGTCACCAAAACTCCGGATATCAATCAACCAGTCAATCAGTCAATCAGGCAACCAATCAGGCCAACCATCTTTTTCTATAATTATAATCCAAAATACTCCAAAAATAAATTTAAATATTACACAAAAACACCACACCCTATCCAAAACAGCCTCTATCCCCAATCCCCTCACGACACCCCCCAAAAAAAACTCACCCCACCCACATCCAGCGCAGCGCCGATGCCACACCACCTCCCGGCAAACCACCACTCCCTCACACCCCCAAAAAACAGAACGGACAGTCTGCCAGCGGGGCGGCTGCATGGTCGGGACCCGGTGCGTCGGAGTAAGCCGCTGGTCATACTTGGCGCCTGAGGCTTCTGACGGGAAGGTACTCTGCGGCCACAAGCCGCAGAGTAAGCCCCATCTGTCTGAGCCAGGTACGCATCAGCGTACATGGCGAGTTATGGGGTGCCCTGCACGGCAGAAGACTCAGACGCCTAGTATGACCCGGCGAAACGACCGCACCAGGCACGACCATGCAGCCGCCCCGCTGGCAGTCTGTCCGTTCGTCCCTCCATTCGTCCCTCCCCCACACAAAAAAAGAGCCCCCAAGCCCAAACACCCAGGAACTCTCCCAAAACTCAAATATCCAATTACCATCAATCGTTATCAGTCATCATCCAACACGCAGCCGAAACTTCTGAATCTCCTTCTCACTGGAAACCCTCTCGATCTCAGCACCAAGACTCCTGAGCTTCTCCTCAAAGTTCTCATACCCACGCTGAATATAAACAATATCATCGACAACCGTAACACCCTCTGCAGCAAGCCCCGCAATAACAAGCGCAGCACCCGCACGAAGATCCGGCGCACTCACACGCGCACCCGTAAGCTTCTTCACACCATCAATAATAGCAGAGTTCCCCTCCACCTTAATGTTGGCACCCATACGGGAAAGCTCATCCGCATACTTAAACCGGTTCTCAAAAATACTCTCCGTAACAATACTCGTACCCTCAGCCAAAGCCAGAGTAACTGCGATCTGCGGCTGCATATCCGTCGGATAACCAGGATAAGGCAAAGTCTTTACATGAGTACGATGAAGTTTATGCGGTGCACGAACACGAACCGCATCATCAAACTCCTCAACCTCACAGCCGATCTCCTCAAGCTTGGCAGTCGTAGCCTCCAGATGCTTCGGAATAACATTACGGACCGTAACATCACCACCCGTAGCCGCAGCAGCAAACATAAAAGTACCTGCCTCAATCTGATCCGGAATAATAGAATACTCTGTACGGTGAAGCTTCTCAACACCACGGATACGGATCACATCCGTACCAGCACCCTTAATATTCGCACCCATACTGTTCAGGAAATTGGCCACGTCAACAACATGAGGCTCCCTTGCAGCATTCTCAATAATGGTACGGCCGGCTGCCATAGAAGCAGCCATCATAATATTAATCGTAGCACCAACAGAAACCACATCCAGGAAAATGTGGCTGCCATGAAGATTCTCCGCCTTCGCAACGATCGCACCATGACGGATATCCACATCCGCGCCAAGAGCACGGAAACCTTTCAGATGCTGATCGATCGGTCTGCTGCCGATATTGCATCCGCCAGGAAGCGGAACTTCCGCATGCTTGTACTTGCCAAGCAAAGCACCAAGAAGATAATAAGAAGCACGGATCTTCTTGATATATTCATAATCAACACTGAGATTGCCGATGGTAGAACCGTTGATCTTTACAGTAGATTTATCGACACGCTCAACCTGAGCACCAATCTCTGCAATAGCCTCAAGCAGAACATTGATGTCCCTCACATCTGGCAGATTCTCAATTAATATAGTTTCATCAGTCATAATGGCTGCTGATAATATTGCAAGAGCAGCATTCTTCGCACCTGCAATATCCACTTCTCCAACCAGAGGATTGCCGCCTTTAATCACATACTGTTCCATAACACACCTCTATTATTTTACTCCTCTATGAGCAAGAAACTTTCTCTGAATTTACGACGGAAACATACGTTCCGCAACACCGTTTTTTAGGTCAGTTGTATATTATAACACATATTTCGGATTTGTAAACTATTTCTCTCCCCGTTTCAGTGCATCAAGCACGATCTGAAGGCTTCCCTCCAGATCTTTGTCTTCTTCGTCTACAATAATATCCGCATATTTCTCATACAGCACTGTCCGTTCCTCATAAAGACTCTCCAGTGTCTGCCCTTCTTTCAGAACAACTCCACGGTCTTTCAGATTGCCAAGACGCTTGGACAGCAGCTTCAGAGAAATCTTCAGATATACCACAACTCCTTCTGATTTCAGATGCTGCATTGCCTCATCACAATACACGACACTGCCACCTGTGGCAATGACCGTATTCTCAACCTGGATAGACGCATTCACACGATTCTCCACCGCCTTGAATCCGTCAATTCCATCCTGCTCAATGATCTCACTTAAAGTTCTCTTTTCTTCCTTCTGGATCAGCAGGTCTGAGTCAATAAACTGGTAACCAAGCACTTTCGCAAGTACAACACCGATGCTGCTTTTTCCCGCACCAGGCATCCCTATCAGTGTAATATTATTCATACTGTGTCCTTTCATTTTAACATAGCTGTAACAAAATCTCAACAATCGTTCCTGTGCCGTGTTATTTTCAGCGTTTCTTCTTACCGTTTTTCTTCTTCACGCTGTAGCCAAAAGTTCCCACCTTCCGGCCACCAGCCAGATATTCCCCATGGGAATAAACCAGAAGTCCCGCATCATTGAGATGGAACTTGGTTTTTTTGTCCATATATGCTTCATCCGCATGAACCGCAAGTACATCTGCAAGAAACATATCATGCGATCCCAGTTCCTTCACCTCTCGTACTCTGCACTCGATGGAAACCGGTGCTTCCCCGATCATCGGAGCAGAAACATACTGTGCTTTCTCTTTTGTAAGATTCAGTTTTTCGAATTTGTCAACATCCCGGCCGGACCGGACTCCGCAGAAATCCGTCGCAAAAGCCAGTTTTTCTGTTGTAAGGTTAATAACAAACTCTCCCGTTTTTTTCAGCATTCCATAAGAATAACGGGATGGTCGGACTGAAATATAAGCCATCGCCGGATTCGTACAGACCGTTCCTGTCCACGCAACGGTAATAATATTGTCGTTGCCCTCTCCGTCCGTGACACTGACCATCACTGCCGGCAGCGGATAGATCATATTTCCCGGTTTCCAAATCTGTTTTGCCATTGATCCGGCCTCCTTATGCGTAATCGCTGTTCATCAGCTGAGCAGCCTCCATCATCGCCGGAATCAGCTGTTTCTTTCTGGAAACCACACCTGGCAGACAGAACGCATCTCCGTCCGGCTTCTTCTCAAAAGCGATCTCAGCCATCTGCTGGCTGCCCTCACCATAAAACAGAAGCTCTGTAGATTCCTCCAGAATATTCGTCAGCATAAAGTAAACTCTCGTGATATCGTGACGTCCACACTCGCTGACCATAAACGGCATCAGCTTCTCCTTGATCTCTTTCAGCTCTTCGCTGTCCATGGAACTGATCTGGCCCACACCAAAGGAAACATTGCCCTCGCCAATAAACTTCTTGTAATCCTGGTAAAAAATCTCCTCCGGGGATTTATCTTTCAGATTACTTCCTGCTGAGAACATCTCTCTGGCAAAATCCTCTATCTTAATTCCCGCGATCAGGGCAAGAGCACTGGCAGCGATCTTATCCGTCTGTGTACAGGTCGGTGAACGGAACATCAGCGTATCTGAAATAATGGCCGCACAGAGAAGTCCCGCAATTTTTTCCGGAATCTCCAGACGCTGCTCTCCGTAGATCTCATAAAGGATCGTACCCGTACATCCCACAGGCTCATTACGGAACGCTACCGGTGTCATGGTCTGCAATGTTCCAAGCTTATGATGGTCAATAATCTCAAGAATCTCCGCCTTCTCAATATTATCAACAGCCTGATCCACCTCATTGTGATCTACAAGAACAACTTTTTTCTTGTGCATGTCCAGGAAATTACGCCTGGAAATCGTTCCGATACACTTTCCATGAGGATTGATAACCGGGAACGCTCTGTGGCGGTTTTTGACCATAACATCCTGGATATCATCTGTAAAATCCTCGGTATTAAACGTAACCATGTTATCCCGTTTCATAACATAGCTGACCGGAATACTCTGATTGATCAGACGGGCGATGTTAAAGGTATCATAAGGTGACCGGATGATCACGATATTTTTTTCGTGGGCAAGCTTCACAACCTTCTCGGAAACCACAATGTTCAGCCCTACGATGATACAGCTTACATTCTGGCTGATGGCCTGAAGATGATCCTCCTCACGGTCTCCCATGATGATCATATCGTTCTCCTCAATATAGCTTTCCATCATCTTCGGGTTGGCTGTTCCAACCAGAACACGTCCCTTGACAAAATATCCGTGGCCATTTCCTTCCACCACTTCTCCGCCAACCGTCTCCGCAATCCTCTGATACTGTGTCCGCGCATTGGAAAGCAGATAGCTGTCTGTGGTATCCATATAAGTCTTGGCAATATCTCCGATGGTCACAAGACCTTCCAGGCATCCCTCCTTATCACGGATCGGAAGGGATACGATTCCGTTCTCCTGCATCAGATCCCAGGTATTTTTCAGTGACATGTTTTTGTCTGCCTGGGGACTGAGACGGATATCCATATCCTTGACCTGTGTTCCGATATTTCCCAGATAAGCCGGCGGCTGTACACCAAAACGGTTCAGCACATATCTGGTCTCCTCATTGATCTGACCAGCTCTCTTCGGAATATATCTCTTACTCTGTGTAGTCCTGTTTTTAATATCCGCATAAGCGATCGCCGAACAGATGGAATCCGTATCCGGATTCTTATGTCCGATTACAAATATTCTCTCCTGTTTCTTCATTCACATCCATCCTTTTTCATCCAAAAATATAACAATTAATCAAGTTTGATGTTCGCAAAAAGTGAACCAAGAGATGTGGTTGCCTCTTCTCCTGACTCCGGCAGTTCAAAAGTCTCTTCCTCAACTTCCTTCGCCATCAGATCCGATGCCTCTTTGATACTCAGGCTCAGCTTGCCATCCTTGATCGCAATTACTTTCACCTTAACCTTGTCTCCCACACTTATCGCCTCTGATGGCTTCTTAATTCTTTTTTCGCAGATCTGGGAAATATGAACCAGACCGGAAATTCCGTTTCCAAGATCAACAAACGCACCATAAGGCTGCAGGCTCTCAACCGTTCCCTCTGTCACGAAACCAACCTCAATATTGGAAATCTTGTTTCTGCGCTCCTTCTCTGCTTTCTCACGGAGAAGTTCCTTTGCAGAAAGTACCAGTCTCTTTTTCTCTTTATCTACATCAATTACCTGAACCTGAAGCGGCTTGTTCAGGTACTCTTCTGTATCCTCTACATAATTCAGCGCAAGTTTGGATGCCGGGATAAAACCTCGAACACCTTCCACATAAGCAATGGCTCCGCCGTTTACGATTCCCTTTACAACAACATCCAGTGCTTCCCCGGATTCCTGAAGCTCCTTCAGTTTATCCCATGCAAGTACATCTGCTGCCTCTGCTCTGGAAAGAAGAATATTTCCCTGTCCGTCATCTTTCCTAAGAACGGTTGCCTGGATCTCTTCTCCCGGCTGAACTGCCTCTTTAATATTAAATCCCGGCTCTCTGGAAAATTCCTCTGCCGGAATAAATCCCTCAGCATAATATTTAAGATCAAGAACAACTCCTGTCTCATCCACACTGACCACTGTCCCGGCGATGATATCACCTTCCTCAATTTTCTTAAAAGAAGCCTCCAGCTCCTGCTCAAAATCTTTCATAGACTCCGCCATTTCCTGACCTCCGTTCACGCTTCATCTTTTCATCATTTACTTCCGGCCTTTTTCTTATTCTTTCTGCCGGATTTTCATTTTAATCTTAATTATTATAGCATGGGCAAACCACCGACGCTATTATTTTTTTGAATGCAAAACAGCCTCTTTATACAAAAAAAACTCCGCACATTGGCAGAGGCTACATTTTCTGATATTTTTCCCCATAAAACGAGGAGTGCCCCGGTAGTGGCTTACCGGGGCGATTATTATGAAAAAAATTGTATGTGTAATGATACAGATACACACCATTACAGCGTCTTTCGTAGTGTTCTTTCGAACTGTTATTATAGTATCAGATAAATATGAACAAATTATGAACAGCTCGTGAACTTTTAGCGTATTTGCACAATTTCTTTTCTGTTTTTCCTCTTTTTTTATAAAAACGCCACATTTGCTTTATTGACAAGCGTTCTAAATATTGTACATTTTGTACATTTCCAGTAAACTTAAGAATAATAATCCCAATAAAAGTGCCATTCTGAACGCCTTCCTCCTACTGACGGGAAAGCATACCCTTAATAAACTCGATCGCTTTCTCAAAAATATTCTTTACATCAGACTTTGTAACACCCATATCTTTCAGAGTACTGTATGCATCGCTTACATAACCTTTAATCTGGTCATCACTGATGTCGATTCCTCTGAATTTGCTGATAATATTCACGAGAGAATTCTTATCATCCTCAGAAAGTGTCACACCATAATGATCTGCTGCCTCATCAATTCCCTGTGAAATCTCATCATCAGAAATCTGATTGGAATCAAAAAGCCCTTTTACATAAACAATAATATCGCCAACTTTATCCGGGTCAGACGCAAGAGACTCAATCTCGTTATCTTTAAGAATCTCCTCTGCCTGGCTCATAACAGAGCTGGAATCTGATGCCATAACCATCATTGGTGAAGTACATGAGATAATTCCCGCAACGACCAGTGCTGTGATCCTGTTCATTTTTTTCATAATAAATCCCTCCAAAAGAGCCTTGGCTCATTATACGTAATCTGCAACTGTTTCCAGTTCCATAATTTTCAGTTCCCTTTTAACGCCACTCAGTATAACACACCACCCTACCCTTCTGTAAACTGGAATTTTCCCTTTTTTCAATATTTCTGGTCAGACTTTATGTATATCCCGGAAAATATATTCACAATCTTTTCATATTTTCAACAAACTTTCCTAACATCTCCTTTATAGAATAAATATTGTAAATTTTTCATTACTTACTTATGTCTGACACCTCAGACATAACCTCCTTTCTATGACAAGTTATATAGATCCGGGTGGGATACCTCTCCAATTGTCCCGTCCGGAAACGCAAAAAGAACCCGGAACAGCTGCCCGGGTTCTTTTTGTGTAATGTTTTATTTATTATTCTTTTCTTCAGAGATACAGTTGGCAAGCATTGCAAACTGCTCCAGTGTCAGCGCCTCTCCTCTGATATTCAGCGGAAGCCCGCACTTCTCGAATATATTCTCGATCTCTTCTTTTCCAAGGGAAAAATCTCCGGAATTTTTGATGCCGTTTACAAGGGTCTTTCTTCTCTGGTTAAATGACGCACGGATCAGCCTGAACATGAGGCGTTCATCCTGCACCTCAACCGGCGGTTTCTCATAACGTGTCAGTTTGATCACCGCACTTCCTACCTTCGGCCGTGGCATGAAACAGTTCGGCGGCACGTTTGCAACAATCTCCGGCTTCGCATAATACTGGACAGCCAGGGAAAGCGCGCCGTAATCCTTGGTTCCAGGTCCTACCTGCATACGGTCTGCAACCTCTTTCTGTACCATAACCGTAATGGAATCCACAGGAACATTCTTCTCAAAAAGTCCCATAATGATCGGTGTCGTAATATAATACGGCAGGTTCGCAACCACCTTTACAGGCTTTCCGCCATTTTTTTCATTGGCGATCTTTTTGATATCTGTTTTCAGGATATCGTTATTGATCACCGTTACATTATCCCATTCTTTCAGGGTATCCTTAAGAATCGGGATCAGGGAACTGTCGATCTCCACAGCAGCCACTTCTCTGGCCGCTTCCGCAAGATACTGTGTCATGGTTCCGATTCCGGGACCAATCTCCAGTATAAAATCATCCTTCGTAATTCCGGAAGAATCAATGATCTTTTCCAGAACATGTTCATCGATCAGAAAATTCTGACCAAACCTTTTCTGGAAAACAAAATGATACTTTTGAAGGACTTCAATGGTATATTTCGGGTTACCAAGATAAGGTCTGGCCATATTTTTTACCTCTGCTTTTCTGTTTATTTTCAGCTGAAATCCTTTTCAAGAAGTACGGTGAATCCATCACGGTCCACACGCTTCTTGGAGCGTTTGAATAATCCGCCCTGTGCTTTTGCCATGGCATTATCCAGCATGGTCTTCACAGTTCCGATGCACATCGGCTGATCTTCCTTCTGGTTGATTCCGATCAGATTATACAATGCAAGCATGCCCATCTGATCAATGCGGAATCCATTTTCCATGGTATAAACCTTGGCAAAATTAACAAGTTCATCATTTGTAAATACAGGAATATTGATCATGGATGTAAATTTCTTCGCAAGTTTCGGATATCTTGCGATCAGCTTACGCATGCCGATCTTTTCATCCTCAAGGACCACGATCATACTCTTTGTATTTCCATTCATTACTTCATCAAGCTCATCTGCTGTTTCCTGGGAAAGCTGGTTTGCGTTCTCAATAACGAGGAAACCTCCTGCAAGCTTGGATGCAATCTCTGCAATATTTTTTCCGTTAAGGTCTTCCGCAAATATGTAGGCAACCTTGGATGCCTCAATATTCAGCTCTCTGCAGATTGCCGGGATAAGGCTTGAGATCAGTCTTGTCTTTCCTGTTTCTCTGCCGCCCATAACGATCACATTTCCAGTCTGGGAAGTTTTGTCAGCCGCACCTTTCTGTACATCGCAGAGTACATCCACCAGCTGCTCTTTCATTCCCGGAACTGCTACAAAATATGTGAACAGCTGCTTCTCTTCATCTGTAAGCTGTCTCTTTCTGGAAATAATAGTGTTCGGATTGATCTCCGGCTGCATATCCTCGATAAAGCGCTCCAGCTGTTCTTCCTCGCTGAGTTCTTCTTCCTCATCGTCTTCTTCCATATCTTCTGTAAGACTTGAGATAAAATCATCCTCTTCATCGTCTTCCGGCTCATCTTTGAATCCGAAATCATCGTCACTGAATTCTTCTTCCTCATCAAGAGGTGTCTCATCTTCGACAGGTATCACAACATCGTCTGTCAGTTTATCCGCTCTGCGATCGTCACTTTCATCCTCAAGAGAAAAGTCTTCATCCTCAAGGGAAAGATCCTCCGGCATTTCCTTAAGTTGTTCCTCTTTTTCCAGATCATCAAAACCGTCGAATTCGTCCTTGGTATCAGGCTTCTGCACGCATGTGGGACCATTCAGGAATTCTGCTTCCGCAGCCTGCATATCTTCTTCTGTAACCGGCTCTTCATCTTCATCCAGAACCAGATCCGGAATTCTCCTGTGCGCCGACTCACTTACATCTTCTGCCTGCTGTGCGGAAATCTGTGCCATGATATCCTCAATATCCGCTGCATCCGGCTCCTCCGGAACAAATTCATCTGCCGCGATATCCAGATCTTCTTCGTCTTCTGTTTCCTCGGTTACTTCTGACTGCTGTACATCCGGAGATTTCTCTTCCTCCGGAATATTGATTCCCTGCTCGCTTGCAGCTGCAAGAATGGTATCTTCCAGATTGAATTCCTGCTCTTTCTCAGGTTCCTCGTCTGCTTTTTTATCCTTGGCAACTTCCGCCGCGATCTCATCAATGCTTCCAAAAATTCCGGATGCGTCCGGAATACCGGCAGCGCTGCTTGCATTTTCCGGATCTACATTGATCATAGACTTCGGGATCTTAAGCTCCGGCATACGGATCGTTGCTGAAAAATCAGGCTTGCCGTCTTCATTAAGGGGAACTCCTGAAGTTTCATTCGGTTCCTCCACGGAATCTTCCTCAACGATCTCAGAAACACTTTCAGCTAATTCCTTTTCCGTCGCCTTCTCTGCTTCCGCCTCTTCCGCTTCCTGATAAGCTTCTTCCTCTTCGTCCTGCGGTTCCTGTGTCCGGGCATTTAACTGTACGGTTCCGGCAGACAGATTATCAATACCGGATGCCAGAAGTTCCTCACCATCTCCAGCCTCAGCAGTTTCTGCCGCCTCTTCTTCAGAAGCGTCTTCTTCGGACTTTTCTTCTGTGGCAGCAGTCTCAGCTTCCGGAGTTTCCTCCTCACCAGACTCCTGATCTGCAGAATCCTTGGCAGCTTCAACAGCTTCTGTCTCAGAAGTTTCTTCTGTGTCATCCTGCTGTTCTTCTTCCACGTCCTCAGTTTCTTCCGCAGCCTTCTTATGACCACCGAAGATATCACGGATTCCCTTGGAAATCTTCTCCTGGAAAGTCTCTGCACTGTTCAGATCACGCTCGTCATCTACCTGGATCGTATCTGTAACCGGTCTGGACTCCTCATATTCAGTTTCTGTAACAGCTTCTGTTTCCTTGCTCTCCCTGATCTCCTGAGCCTTTTCCGGCGGAATCAGTTTCGGGATAAAACGCTGTTCGTATTTCTCTTTTTCTTCTCCTGTGAGAACTCCCATACGCTGTTTCAGGTCAAGGGCTTTCATCACATAAGTTCCGTCATTGAACCATAGAATCATCTCATTGCAGAGATCCAGGCACTTCTGCTTGTCTCCTGCCTTATAGTAGAGTTTAGCCAGTTCATAGGACCAGCGCTCTGTAAACTCTTTCTCCTTATATTCCTCAAGGATACGGATCTGTTCATTCAGAGATGCATTCTTCGCTCTGGCAATTTTATATCGCAGTATATACTGGCTGTTATCACTACCTGCCACCTCTCTGTACTCGTCAAAGAATTCTGTGGCTTCACTGATCTGTCCCATTTTCAGGGAAACTTCGATCAGACGGTAAAGTATGTTCTTGCCGATCGTCGCTCTGTGATAAGCAAGAAGAAAAATTTCCTTGCTCTCTTCATAGCGCTTGTTAGCTGCGTAGATCTCGCCCACAACACAAAGCGTACGGACATTCTTTACGCGACGCCAGTCAATGCTGTCTACGATCTGCATGGCGCCTTTGTAATCCTGGGCTTCAACCAGCTTGTTGATCTGTCCCAATTTGACGCGAAACTCCTCTTTATCCAAAATATTCACCAACTTTCCATAATCAGAATCAGTTTACCATATGCATACGGGCTTGTCAAAACCCTTTAGGCATATAAACATGCCCCTTTATCACCTGAAAAACCCTGTTTATCTCAAACTGATGACTGACAAAATCATCCAGTCCTGTACAGGTGATCAAAGTCTGAATATCATGTATACTTTCCAGAAGATAAGTCTGCCGGTTACTGTCCAGTTCCGAAAGTACATCATCCAGAAGAAGCACCGGAGTATCCTTGATCTTCTTTTTTACAAGATAGATCTCAGAAAGTTTCAGAGAAAGAGCTGCTGTCCTCTGCTGCCCCTGGGAACCGTATTTCCGGATATCGATCCCGTTTACCTTTACACAGAAATCATCTCTGTGCGGTCCCACAGATGTCAGCTTCATCCGAAGATCCCTGTCCCGGTTCTGCGCCAGTTTCTGTTCAAACTCTGCTGCAGTTACACTTGGTTCATACAGGATCTCCAGTTCTTCCAGTCCACCGGTCAGACCTTTATGGAGGCCTTTTGCAAGTTCATTCAGTTCTTCCACAAACTCTTCTCTTTTTTCAATGATCTTTTTTCCGTAATCTGCCATCTGCATATCCCAGATATCCAACGTACTTTTTAATCCCGGGTTCATATAACAGTCTTTGAGAAGACGGTTTCTCTGGTTCACAATGTGATTATAGCTTGCCAGCTCCGTGATATAAACTCCATCCAGCTGACAAAGCTCTGAATCCAGAAAACGTCTTCTCTCGCCCGGTCCATTCTTGATAATATTAAGATCCTCCGGAGAAAAAAACACAAGATTTACCACACCGAGCAGCTCTCTTGCCTTGCGGATCGGCAGCCCGTTAATGGCAACTCCTTTTGCTTTGTTTTTCCGGAGGTGCATGTCTATTTTGTATGAAAGATCGCCCTTTTTTACCATCATTCGGATATGGGATTCCTCATTCTCGAAGCGGATCATTTCCCGGTCCTTGCTTCCTTTGTGGGATTTACTGGTTCCGGCCAGATAAACCGCCTCCAGAATATTGGTTTTTCCCTGGGCGTTGTCACCGTAGAGAATATTGGTTCCCTGATCAAAATTCATCTCCAGCAACTCATAATTCCTGAAATTATTCAATCTGATGGATTCAATGTACATTCCTTCACCCAATTACATAAATATCTTTTCCATCGTAGGAAATCGTATCTCCCGGATGGATCTTACGGCCACGGCGGTTCTCAACCTCACCGTTTACCAGAACAAGTCCGTCATTGATCGCATATTTTGCCTCAACGCCGTCCTCCACAACTCCTGCCAGCTTCAGAGCTTGGCCAAGTTTGATAAATTCGTCTTTAATTCTGATCTCCAATTTTTTTCCCTCTTAAATTTTCTTTCCTGGATTTGGTTAACACTTTCCAATATATTGCTCAGTGGTGGTAATTAAATACCCCCATTCCCGGCGTTTTCCAAAAGGTGGTATTTTAAATTACCTCCTTCTGGCAGTTTCCGGAGTTTATCCTTTAGTTATCTTGTTTTTGTAATGTGCGCGACCAGCGGACACGCGCCGCCGGCCACATGGTTTTTCAGCATATGGAGAAAAATCTCCTGCTGTCTTTTTGTCCATTATATTGTACAAACTATTATCTTGCCTGATTCTGGTTGATATTTACCGGAAGAATCAGATACGTGTAATTTTCTTCATCATCACGGATAAAGCAGGGAGCTTTCGGGTTCACAAGATAAATTGTTACCGTTTCATCATCAATAACACGAAGGGCATCGATCAGGAATTTCGGGTTAAAACCGATCATAATATCTTTACCCTCTTTTTCAATATCGATCTCTTCATTCATGGAACCCATTGCAGAATCGATCCGAAGTTCCATATCATCATCTGTGATATTAATGATAATTGGTTTCTTGTCAACTTCACGAACCAGCAGCGTTGCACGGTCGATACAATCCAGGAATTCTTTTTTGTTGATTTTGAGTTTCGTCTCGTAATCACTGGAAAGCATCTGATCAATTCTGAAATATTCTCCTTCAATCAGTCGAGAAACTACCATAGTCTGGTCAAATTCAAACAAAATATGGTTTTTTGTGAAGTAAATACTTACCTGATCGTCAACTTCACCGGAAAGAATCTTGCTTACCTCACTTAAAGTTTTTCCCGGAACTACCACCTTACGGTCAGAATATTCTCTCTTAAGGGGCATTTTTCGGATCGCAATTCGATGTCCATCCAGAGAAACTACCTTCAGACAGTTATTTTTAATCTCAAAAAGTTCACCTGTCATCAGTTTATTATTCTCATTAACAGCGATAGAAAAAATGGTTTGTCTGATCATTTCTTTCAGCGTGTACTGAGAAATTGTCAGCGGTTCATCTTTTTCGATCATTGGTAAATATGCAAAATCTTCTCCGGATTTGCCAGGAATATTGAATTTTGCTTTTTCACAGGTAATCGTTGCTGTATATTTTTCGTCTGTTTTGATGGTAATGTCGTTATCAGGAAGTCGTCGGATGATTTCATAGAATATTTTTGCATCAAGAGCAACCCTTCCTTTTTCTTCAATAGTACCTTCAACAATTGTTTCAATTCCCAGTTCCATATCGTTGGTGGTAAATTTGATCTGGTTTGTTGTTGCATCCATGAGGATACATTCCAGTATTGGCATGGTGGTTTTTGATGGAACTGCTTTGAGTGCGATACTTACACTTTTTAACAGACTTGATTTGGAGCAGATAATTTTCATAATGTGTATAACTCCCTTTCTGGATAAATTGTGGTTTTTATAAATATATTTATAGAAAAAATCCGCCGTAACCGCCGTAGGGGGCCAGATTTTGTGAAAAACTCCCGCGAGGCCGGTGTTTTCAGGGTTTTTCGGGTGGGATAACTTTGTGTAAAAGTGGTAGTTTTGGATGTGAATAACCCGGGGATAAAATTACCGCCGTTTTTTCGCAAAAAAGTTGTACACATCTCTCCACATACAATCAACACGTTATACACCAGTAATGTGGAAAACTTCCCTAACCTTGTGGATTAATCTTCTTTTTCAATATATCAATGGTATTTTTTAAGTTATCGTCGGTCTGCAATTCGTTTTCAATCTTCTCGATACCGTGCATAACAGTAGTATGGTCACGGTTTCCAAGAGCTTTTCCGATATTTTTCAAAGGTGTGGAGATGATTTCGCGGCAGAGATACATAGAAACCTGGCGTGGCATGACGATTTTTGAGTTTCGTTTGTTTCCGCTTAGGTCCGCAGGTGTTACTCCATAATGTTCGGCAACAACGGAGATGATGTATTCTGGTGTGATCACCTTTTTTTCATCCGGAGAAATAATATCTTTCAGTGCCTGTTCTGCAAGTTCAAGTGTAACTTCTTTTTTCTCAAGCTTGGCTCCGGCCATGACCTTGTTGAAAGCACCTTCCAGCTCACGGATGTTGGATTTAATATTGGTAGCGATGTATTTGATAACATCTTCACTGATGCTGTAACCGTTCATTTCTTCATTTTTATGAAGGATCGCCATTCGAGTTTCATAATCTGGCAGCGTAATATCTGCGATCAGACCCCATTCGAACCGGGAACGGAAACGTTCTTCCAGGATTTCCATATCTTTCGGAGGTTTATCGGAAGATATGATGATCTGTTTTTTGGCACTGTGGAGACTGTTAAATGTATGGAAAAATTCTTCCTGTGTGGATTCTTTTCCTATAATAAACTGAATATCATCGACGAGAAGAACGTCAATATTCCTGTATTTTTCACGGAATTTGCTCATTGCCGTATTATTTCCGTTTCGGATGGTTTCGATCAGCTCGTTGGTAAATTCCTCACTGGTTACATACAAAACACGGCTGTTTTCGTCGTGTTCCAGAATGAAATGAGCGATGGAATGCATAAGATGCGTCTTACCAAGACCGGCTCCGCCATAGATAAACAGTGGATTGTAGGTATCTCCCGGTGATTCGGCAACTGCAAGAGCTGCGGCCTGGGCGAATTTGTTATTACTTCCTACAACGAAGGTGTCGAAGGTGTATTTTGGATTTAAATGCGCCTCTTCGTAACGTGTATCCTGAACCTGTTTATCATAAGAAGTGTTTTTTTCTGTTTTTTTGGGGAGATCTTTTTCCAGAACGAAGCGAACCTCGCATTCTTCCATGCCTGTCAGTACACAGATAGTAACCTGGAGAGGTATTTTGTAGCGTTTACTGATGTAATTGACTCCGATCGCTGCCTGCTCAGAGGGAACAACCACTGTTATCAGCTTTCCGTCAACCTCATAAACTTTCAGCGGCTTGAGCCAGGTATTAAAAGGGACATCAGTCACCTCATATTCAGATTTGACAGTTTGCAGGATCTCCTCCCATTTTTCAATAACAGCGTCCATTTTTTCCTCCCATGAGTATTATAATAACCCCAGTCTGCGACTGGAGACAGATATCCTTTTATATATTACAATGAAAATGGGGTTTTCGCAATGGAAAATCCGTGAGATTTTGGGGAAAAGAATGTGGATAATGTGGGGAAATTACTGTGGATTAGGGTGGAAAATAGTGTATAACTGGGAAATCGGTTTCCATAAGTTAACGAGGTGTGGAAAATACGGAGAATTTATGTGTATAAAATTGTCCACTGTCAAAATACCGCAAATAAAGGGATTTTTTGAAGATGCTATAAAAAATCATCCTGAAAAAGTGGATAGTTTTACTGGTAATCCACTAGTTATCCACAAGTTATCCACATTTTGTGGATAATGTTACGTAAACCATAAGCGTAATCCACATAATGATAAAAAATAAAAACCACGAAGCAGGCGGTATTTTTCAAACCCCTGATTTTATCGGGTTTTTTGCAATTTTCCCTTGACGAAAAGGAGGTTTATTTATATAATTGAAACGATGTTCTGAATGATAAGTTATTTCATAACAATTATTAAAATAGATAAAGGAGGTGCTTTACCTATGAAGATGACATTTCAGCCAAAAAAGAGATCCAGAGCTAAAGTTCACGGCTTCAGAGCTCGCATGAGCACAAAGGGCGGACGTAAAGTATTAGCTGCAAGAAGATTAAAAGGAAGAAAACAGTTATCAGCATAAGCTGTAAGACCGCATTTATGTGGTCTTTTCTTCTATCCGGAGAAATATCCGCGCAGGCGGTATGATTAAGGAGGATCCGTTTGATCAGATCAGAGTCCTTAAAAAAGAATCAAGATTTTAAAGTTGTATATCAGAACGGAACATCATACGCGAATCGGCTTCTGGTGATGTACGTGCTGAAGAATCAGCACATGAAGAATCGTCTGGGAATATCAGTAAGCAAAAAAGTAGGGAATAGTGTGGTTCGCCACAGACTCACCAGACTGATCAGAGAAAGTTATCGTCTCAACGAAACAGATTTTGACAGTAACCTTGATATTGTAGTAGTAGCGAGAGCTTCAGCCAAGGGCAAAGGCTTTCACGAGATCGAGAGTGCTTTTATGCATCTTGCAAAAAAGCATCATATAACAGGGAATGAACATGATAAAGAAATTTCTGATTAAGATGATAAGACTCTATCAAAAATATATATCGCCGATGAAGAGAACGAAATGTCCTTATATTCCCACATGTTCTCAATATGGTTTGGAAGCAATCGAAAAATATGGCGCATTCAAGGGCAGTCTTCTTGCGGCATGGAGGATCCTGCGATGCAATCCTTTTTCCCATGGAGGCTATGACCCTGTGCCATGAATTATTTTGTGACTGTTTGGCCTCTTTTTCCCGGGGCGAAATAGTTACCGGACTTTTACAATTGAATAAGAAGTCTAGGAGGAAATGAATTTGGAACTGTTTTTAGCAACAAAAACCGGAACTCCTATTATCGGACAGATCGCGTCTGTGATGGGATGGATCATGGATGGCATATATAAGATGCTTGACGGCCTGTTCGGAATCCAGAACATTGGTCTTTGTATCATTATCTTCAGTATTCTTATCTTTGCCTTTATGACACCGCTGCAGATCAAGCAGCAGAAATTCTCCAAGTTAAGTGCGATCATGCAGCCCGAGATCCAGAAGATCCAGAAGAAATATCAGGGTAAAAAAGATCAGGACTCCATGATGAAAATGAACGAAGAAACCCAGGCTGTTTATCAGAAATATGGTGTTTCTCCAACCGGTAGCTGTGTACAGTTAGCCATTCAGATGCCTATTCTGTTTGCTCTGTATCAGGTTATCTACCGGATTCCTGCTTACGTTGGAAGTGTAAAGAACATTTTTACTGGTGTAGTTGACAACCTGTTAGCTGTAAACGGATACACAGATATCCTGCAGCAGTTTATCACAGACCATTCCATGACACGAGTACGTCTCGTTATGGACAGTGCCGGAAATGCTACAAGTAACTCTATTGTTGATTTTCTGTATGCACTTTCTCCTTCCCAGTGGAAAGAGTTGGCACAGATGGATCAGTTTTCAGGATTTTCTGATGCGATCACAAAAGCATCCGGAAATATTTCCAAGATGCAGGGCTTCTGTGGCCTGAATATCGCAGATCAGCCGCTGTACTATATCATGGAGTTCTTCAAAAATCATGGTTCTCTGTTACTTGCGATCGTAGCACTTCTGATCCCGGTTCTTGCATGGGCAACTCAGATGCTGAACCTGAAGCTTATGCCACAGGCTGCAACACAGCCGGCAGACGGAAATGATCAGGCCAGCGCAATGGCAAACTCCATGAAAACCATGAACATGGTCATGCCTCTGATGTCTGCATTCTTCTGTTTCACATTCCCGGTTGGTCTTGGTATCTACTGGATCGCCAGTGCTGTCGTGCGAAGTGCCCAGCAGTTTGCCATCAACCGTCATCTTGATAAGATGAACATTGATGATCTGGTTAATGAGAATATGAAGAAGATCGAAGCAAAGCGTGCGAAGGAAGGACTTCCGCCGCAGAAGATCACCAATCAGGCTCATCAGTCCGCCAAGAATATCAATAAACCTGTGATCAATAAGGGTAACAGCGGAAACAACGGTGCTTCAGACAGAGCACAGAAGGTTGATACTGCTTATGAGAAGGCAAGAAATGCAAAACCAGGCAGCATCACAGCCAAAGCAAATCTCGTAAGAGACTTTGATGAGAGAAATAAGAAGAAATAATCAGGAACGGAGGGGTTCGTAATGGAGGATTACATTCAGTTTTCAGCAAAAACAAAGAATGAAGCTATCACAAAAGCGTGTCTTGAGCTTGGAACTTCCAGTGACCAGCTTGATATTCAGGTTATCAGTGAAGGCAGCTCCGGATTCTTCGGAATCGGCAGCAAACCTGCCGTGATCAAAGTTCGCAGAATCGAGCCAGTTTCTGATATGCAGGAGATCGATGAACTGGTAGAGTCCGTGAAACTGGACGCTATTAAAGAAGAGAAGAAATTAGACAAGCCTTTTACTCCAAATGTAAAGAAAGAATCTGCACCGAAGGCAGCTCCTGTAAAGGAGAAGAAACCGGTAAAAACAGAGTCTGTACAGGCGGAGAAAACATCTGAAGAGGCACCTTTGAAGGCTGCAGCACCGAAGGAAAGACCTGCAAGAGATTCCCAGGGTAAAGCAAAACCTGCACGTGAGAAACAGCCGAGAGCTCCGAAGGAGCGCCAGCCAAAGGAAACACGTGAAAAAGCACCGAAGCAGGGCAGACCGGTAGAGATCCTGACTGATCCGGAGAAGATCAAAGAGGTTGAGGAGAGAGCAGTAGTATTTCTTCGTGATGTATTCGGATCCATGGATCTTGGAGAAGTGGAGATCACATCGAAATACAACACAGCTGACGGTTCTCTGGATGTAGATTTTGAAGGTGAGGATATGGGTATCCTGATCGGAAAAAGAGGTCAGACACTGGATTCTCTTCAGTATCTGACAAGCCTTGTAGTAAACAAAGGCGAGTCTACTTACATTCGTGTAAAGCTTGATACAGAGGACTACAGACGCCGCCGTAAAGAAACTCTGGAAAACCTTGCAAGAGGAATCGCCTTCAAGGTAAAGAAAACCAGAAAACCGGTAGTTCTGGAGCCGATGAATCCATACGAGAGAAGAATCATCCATGCATCTCTGCAGGGCAACCGCTATGTAGAGACAGTCAGTGAGGGAGAAGAACCTTACAGACATGTAGTGGTAAAACTGAAACGTAATAATTACTGATTCAGTGGTAAGAATATAAGCCGTATCCCGGAGCGTTAAGCTTCGTGGATGCGGCTTTTTTTCATAAAACCGGAAAGTCAAGCGGATATTCGCAATGGAAGCAGGGGACTTACTTGATTTGGTTAAAAATTATCATTGCAATCTCCACAACAATTCTTTATAATCATTGAAGAGCAAATAATAAAAGATATTTCTGCAGCGGACATCCGGAATGCAGAGATCAGCTTTATAAATATGGAAACTGACAGAAGATGTTATTCTAGGTGAAAGCGTGAATAACACGTGTTTTTTGCGTGTAAAAAGCTTTTCCGGAGTAACATTTTTGCGTTTAACCGGATAAACTGTGCAGCAGTTATCTGATGCAGAATTACATAGCAGATGCGGATGCTTTTATCCGCCTGATAAAGGAGAGTGAAAAATGGAAGAGACAACGATTGCGGCGATTTCCACGGCCATGAGTGCATCGGGAATCGGAATCGTCAGGATCAGTGGCCCGGAGGCCTTCGAGATCGCATCCAGAGTATACCGTTCTAAAGGAGGGAAAAAATCTCTGAAAGACGTTCCAAGCCACACGGTCCATTATGGATATATCTATGATAGTGAAGAAATGGTAGACGAAGTTCTGGTCATGGCCATGCGCGCACCAAGAACCTATACAGGGGAAGATACCATAGAAATCGACTGCCACGGCGGTGTTTTGGCTATGAAAAAAGTACTGGAAACTGTGCTGAAAAACGGAGCCATTATTGCCGAACCGGGAGAATTTACCAAGCGTGCATTCCTCAATGGAAGGATCGATCTTTCCCAGGCAGAAGCCGTTATGGACGTGATACAGTCCAAAAATGAGTACTCATTAAAGAATTCTGTAGGCCAATTAAAGGGTTCAGTCCGAAAAACCGTACAGCAGATCAGAGAAAAATTACTGTACCATATAGCGTACATTGAATCGGCATTAGACGACCCGGAGCACTATGATCTGACAGGATACTCAGAAGAATTAGAGCAGATCGTAGCAGAAGAAAAAGAAAAAATACAGAACCTGTTAAAAACATCCGGAGACGGAAAGATTATTCAGGAAGGCATCCGGACAGTAATCCTGGGCAAGCCAAACGCAGGAAAATCATCTCTGCTGAATCTGCTTCTGGGAGAAGACAGAGCCATCGTAACCGACATCGCAGGAACCACCAGAGACGTCCTGGAAGAGTACATCAACCTGCACGGGATCACATTAAAGATCGCCGACACAGCCGGAATCCGCCAGACGGAAGATATCGTTGAGAAGATCGGCGTATCCAAAGCCAAAGAAATGGCAGCAGATGCGGATCTGATTCTCTATGTCGTAGATTCCTCCGTACCGCTGGATGAAAACGACGAAGAAATCATAAAAATTTTGCAAGAGAAAAAGACAATTGTCCTCTACAGCAAGACAGATCTTAAATCTGCTATAGATATAGAAGATTTGAAGTCCAGAATAAACCAGCCGGTAATTCCAATCTCTGCAAAAGAAGAAACAGGAATTACGGATCTGGAAGAAAAAATCCGGGAAATGTTCTTCAGTGGGGAGATAAACTTCAATGATGAAGTATATATCACGAATGAGCGCCACAGGCAGGAACTTCTGAAAGCGAAGGAGAGTCTTTCTCTGGTAGAGAACAGTATAGAGAGCGGAATGCCGGAGGATTTTTATTCTATAGATCTGACGGATGCGTATGAGAGTTTGGGAAGGATTCTGGGAGAATCACTTGGGGAAGACCTTGTTAATGAGATATTCTCTAAATTTTGTATGGGCAAGTAGTTCCCACGAGGGTTGCGTGAGTACGCAGGGACTTATGCATAGGTATAGGTTGCGGAAGCCCGCAGAGGTACTTCACATTGGAATGTGAGAAAACCGCAAAGGGGCACAAGGCCGCGCTCCTCTGCACACCCCTGGGCCTTTTTTACAAAGTGCGGCGATTGAGGAAGGCAGAAAGTTACTAACCTGTGCCTGTATGCTTCTGTACTGGCAATTCAACACTGAGCCGAAACGTGGCAAACAGAACTTTGTATACCCCCGCAGACGTGCACCGCACGTCGAGAGCCTCGTTGCAGCTACACTGCAACAATCGGCACAGCGTCCCATATTCAACACCGAAGAATACAGACAAAAGTCGATAAAGACACACTTGCCACAATCGAAGCACTCAACCTCACATCGGCACAGCGTCACACAACCAACACCGAAGAATACAAAAACAAGCCAACAAGGCCACACATCCCCACAACCAGGAACTCTTAAAAAAAGCCCGAGGGGTGTGCAGAGGGGCCGTGGCTTTACGGCCCCTTTGCGGTTTTCCTTATCTTCCCAAAGCAAGAACCCCATGCCTCTTGCCAAGGAAAGCAAAACATACATCACACAATAAAAACAAAGATAAAAAATAGAAATAAAGGAGAAAAAGCATGAAAAATCTGGAACAGTCTTTCGACATCATAGTAGTAGGCGCCGGCCACGCAGGCTGCGAAGCCGCATTAGCAAGTGCCCGTCTGGGCCTGCAAACAGTCATGTTCACAGTCAGCGTAGACAGCATCGCCCTGATGCCCTGCAACCCCAACGTAGGCGGCAGTTCCAAAGGCCATCTCGTCCGCGAACTGGACGCCCTCGGTGGAGAAATGGGCAAAAATATAGACAAAACATTCATCCAGTCCAAAATGCTCAACCAGTCCAAAGGCCCTGCAGTCCATTCTCTCCGTGCCCAGGCCGACAAACAGGCTTACAGCACCGAGATGCGAAAAACTCTGGAAAACACAGAAAACTTAACTATCCGCCAGGGCGAAGTAACAGAACTTCTGGTAGAAGATAACCACATCACCGGTGTAAAAACCTTTTCAGGAGCCACCTACCACGCAAAAGCCGTAGTTCTCTGTACAGGAACCTACCTCAAGGCCCGCTGTATCTACGGCGATGTCAGCAACTACACAGGACCAAACGGCCTTCAGGCAGCCAACTATCTCACGGATTCTCTGAAAAAACTGGGAATCGAAATGTTCCGCTTCAAAACAGGAACCCCTGCCAGGATCGCCGGAAACACCATCGATTATTCCAAAATGGAAGAGCAGTTCGGAGACAAAAGAGTCGTACCGTTCTCCTTCTCCACAGACCCGGAATCCGTACAGATCGAGCAGAAATCCTGCTGGCTGACCTACACAAACGAAAAAACACACGAGATCATCCGCGCAAACCTGGACAGATCCCCTCTTTATTCCGGAATGATCGAAGGAACCGGTCCGCGTTATTGCCCGTCCATCGAAGATAAAGTCGTCCGTTTTGCAGACAAAAAACGCCATCAGGTATTCATTGAGCCAGAAGGCCTTTACACAAATGAAATGTACATCGGAGGAATGTCCAGCTCCCTTCCGGAAGATGTCCAGTACGAAATGTACCATTCCGTACCAGGCCTGGAGCATGCCAAGATCGTGAAAAATGCCTACGCCATTGAGTATGACTGCATCAATCCACGCCAGCTCTACCCGACACTGGAATTCAAAAAGATCAAGGGCCTTTTCAGCGGCGGACAGTTTAACGGAAGCTCAGGATACGAGGAAGCAGCCGCTCAGGGTCTGATCGCAGGAATCAACGCAGCCATGGAAGTAAAAGGAAAAGAACAGCTGATCCTGGATCGCTCCGAGGCATATATCGGCGTTCTCATCGATGATCTGGTAACAAAAGAAAACCATGAGCCGTACCGAATGATGACAAGCCGCGCCGAATACCGCCTGCTGCTCCGTCAGGACAATGCAGACCTCCGTCTCCGCAAAAAAGGCTGGGAGGTTGGCCTGATCGATGATGAGACATACCATAAACTGCAGGAAAAAGAACGAATGATCCATGAAGAGATCGAGAGAGTAGAACATACGACTGTAGGCGGTTCTGCAGAAGTACAGAGCCTTCTGGAATCTCAGGGAAGTACATTGCTGAAATCAGGAACCACCATTGCAGAGCTGATCCGCAGACCGGAACTTAACTATAAAGTGCTTGCACCGATTGATAAAGAAAGACCGGAACTTCCAGAAGATGTATGTGAGCAGGTAGAGATCAACATCAAATATGATGGCTATATCCGCCGCCAGATGAAACAGGTGGAGCAGTTCAAAAAACTGGAGCAGAAAAAAATTCCGGAAGACATTGATTATGAAGATGTAGGAAGCCTCCGCATTGAAGCACGTCAGAAACTGGAGGCTTACAGACCGGTATCCATCGGCCAGGCATCCCGAATCTCCGGCGTATCCCCGGCAGATATCTCTGTACTTCTTGTATACCTGGAAAGCAAAGCCGGACATAAACATTGATAACATTCTGAATAATGAAAACATAAAAAACAAAGAATAAGAGAGGAAACTGCATGTACAATTTAGAAATCCTGGAAAAAGGCTGCGAAGAACTTGGAATTACTCTTAATGACACGCAGAAAAATCAGTTTATCCAGTTCTACGAATTCCTTGTAGAAAAAAATAAAGTTATGAACCTTACCGGAATTACAGAATTCGATGAGGTTCTCGTGAAACATTTCCTGGACAGCCTTTGCTGTGTCAAAGCCGTAGATATGAGCAAGGTAAAAACGGTCATGGACATCGGAACCGGTGCCGGATTTCCGGGGGTTCCCCTGAAGATCGCTTTCCCGGAATTGGAAGCCTGCCTTCTGGATTCCCTGAACAAAAGAGTGAAATTCCTGGAAGAAACCTTTGCACTCCTTGGACTTGAGAACATCTCAGCCATCCACGGAAGAGCCGAAGAATATGCAAAAAACAAAGCCTACAGAGAAAAATATGACCTCTGTGTATCCAGAGCAGTATCCGGTCTTGCAACCCTGTCCGAATACTGTCTCCCATACGTAAAAGTCGGAGGACTTTTTGTCTCCTATAAATCCGGCTCAGTAAAGGAAGAAGCCGAAGCGGCGGAAAAAGCAGTAAAAATCCTCGGTGGAAAGATCCGAGACATTCAGTACTTCGATCTTCCGGGATCCGAGATCAGCCGTTCCCTGGTCATCATCGAAAAAGTAAAAAACACACCTGGAAAATACCCGAGAAAAGCAGGAACGCCGCTCAGAGAACCACTGGCATAACAGAATCTTGCTGCTCAGAAAATGTAATCTCCTGTCGAACAAAAGAAGAATTTGTGTGACAGGAGATTTTTCGCTGATTTGTTTCACAAAATTATCACAAATTTATCCTACTTTTATCACAAATTACTTTTACACTATAAAATGATAGAGATGCCCCTGGATTCCCCCATTCTCTGTTTCATCCAGGGGCATTTTCTATTGAAAAGACGCCAGAGTCAAAGGGCCTCTGTTTTACGACCTTTTGCCTCTGGCATCTTATAAGATGGGAAATCAAGAATTGAAAAAGTATTTCCCGGAGAATAAAAGGAGGAGAGTAAAGTGATCGAAGTAAGTAATCTGGTCAAAAAATACGGCGATCATACAGCCGTTGACCATCTTTCCTTTCAGATCGAAAAGGGGAAAATTTACGGATTTCTGGGCCCCAACGGTGCAGGAAAATCAACAACAATGAACATGATCACAGGATACATTGCTTCCACAGAGGGAAAAGTAATGATCGATGGTCATGACATTCTGGAAGAACCGGAGGCAGCCAAGAAATGTATCGGCTATCTGCCGGAAATGCCGCCACTCTATTTTGACATGACTGTTCTTGAGTACATGAAATTTGCGGCTGATCTGAAAAAAATCCCAAGAAACCAGAAAGACAAACAGATAAAAGAAGTCATGGATATGGTAAAGATCACAGACATGAAAGACCGTCTGATCAAAAACCTTTCCAAAGGTTACCGCCAGAGAGTTGGCCTTGCACAGGCGATCCTTGGATATCCGGAAGTGATCATCCTGGATGAGCCTACAGTAGGACTTGACCCGAAGCAGATCATCGAGATCCGTGACCTGATCAAAAGCCTGAAACAGAAACATACGGTTATCTTAAGTTCTCATATCCTTTCCGAGGTGAGAGCAGTATGTGATTACGTTCTGATTATTTCACACGGAAAACTGGTAGCCAGTGATACGCCGGACAATCTGGAACGTCTGGCAGCAGGTTCCAACAGTCTCCTTATGAAAGTAAAAGGCGAGAAAGATACCATCCGAAAAGATCTGGAAACGATCGAAGGCGTTACCGGTGTGGAAATGTCCTACGACAGCGACGAAGAACTGTGGAAAACAAAAGTTTCCATTCAGGAAAATGTGGATATCCGCGAAAAAGTTTTCTATGCTATGGCAAAAGCAAACTGCCCGATCTACGAGATGCAGGTTAAGAGAGTTTCTCTTGAGGATGTATTCCTTGAGCTTACCGAAGGAGAAAAAAAGAAATCCACCGGGAAACAGGAAAGATCACAGTGGAAACCGGTAGAAGATAAATCTTCGGAAACAGAAAAATCTGAGAAAACGGAGAAAGCTTCAGATAAAAAAGAGGGGGATCAGTCATGACAGCAATTTTTAAAAGAGAACTGAAAAGCTATCTGACCTCCATGGTTGGATATCTCTTCATATTTTTTGTCCTGGTGCTGACTGGAATTTATTTTTCCGCATATCAGCTCTCAGCAGGTTATTCAAAATTTGAATCTACATTAAGCGCACTGACCTTCGTGTTCCTGATCGGTGTGCCGATCCTTTCCATGCGTGTACTTGCAGAAGAACGTAAACAAAAAACAGATCAGCTGCTTCTGACAGCGCCGATATCTGTGTGGGATATCGTATTTGGAAAATACCTTGCACTGGTAGCCGTATTTGCCATTCCGGTTGTGATCATGTGCTTTTATCCACTGATCATGAGTAAATTTGGAACCATTTCCTATGCTTCCGCATATACAGGAATCCTGGGATTTTTCCTTCTTGGATGTGCGAATCTGGCAATTGGTGTATTTATGTCAGCACTTACGGAAAGCCAGGTAATTGCAGCAGTACTTACTTTTGTATTTCTGTTTGCTTTCTATATGATGAATGGAATTTCCTCATTTTTCTCACAGACTTCCATGTCAACGGCAGTGGCATTCGGACTTCTGATCGTGGCGATCGCAATTATCATTTATACCATGATCAAAAATGTTCTGATCTCTGTAGTGATCGGAGTTGTAGGAGAAGTTGCCCTTGTGATCGTATACGTTGTAAAATCAAGTATTTTCCAGGGTGGTATCCAGAAAGTACTGAATGTATTTAATCTGAGCGGACATTATGAGAACTTTACAAACGGTGTGTTTGACGTGACAGGAATTGTATATTTTATCTCTGTCGTTGCAATCTGTCTGTTTCTCACCATGCAGTCCATTCAGAAGAGACGCTGGAACTAGGGGGTGAATGGAAATGAAATTCAGTGAGAAATTCAAGAAAAATAAAAGCGAGGCAGTAGAGACAGAAACTGCACAGGATTCCGGGAAAAAGAAACATAAACCAGATCCGAAAAAACTGGTAGGCACTATCAGTAAAAAGCATATTAAAAATGGTACTTACAGCATGGCTATGGCAGCGATCTTTATCGTGATCGTAGTTGTGATCAATATGATCGTAGGTGCAATCCCGTCTAAATATTCACAGCTGGATGTAAGTTCATCCAAGCTTTATACCATCGGTGATGAGACAAAGAAAGTGCTGAAAGCACTGGATAAAGATGTGACCATTTACCAGATCGCACCAAGCGGTTCTGAGGATGATACGATTTCCAACCTGCTGTCACGCTATAAAGATGAGTCCAAACATATTAAAGTTGAAGTAAAAGATCCGGTTGTAAATCCGAAATTTGCTTCTGAATATACAAGCGATGATCTTGCATCAAACAGCCTGATCGTAGTTTGCGGAGACAGAAACAAAGTTATCAATTACAACGATATGTATTCTACTTCTGTAGACTACAATACCTGGCAGCAGACCACGACCGGATTTGACGGTGAGGGACAGATCACAAGTGCTATCGGATATGTGACATCCGAGAACCTTCCGATCATGTACACGTTATCCGGACATGGCGAAAAAGATCTGGATTCCAGCTTTAAAGAGGATATCCAGAAAGCCAACATTGATATCAAGGATCTGAACCTTCTCACAGAAGGAAAAGTTCCGGACGATGCTGACTGCCTGATGATCGTATCTCCGACGAGCGATATTTCCGAGGAAGAAAAAACAGAGATCCTGGATTATCTGGAGGCAGGCGGAAAGGCCATGATCTTCTCTGATTATACACAGGATGATCTGCCGAACTTCGATGCTGTCCTTGAAAATTATGGCGTAAAACGTGCAGCAGGAATCGTATTTGAGGGCGACAGCCAGCATTATGGAATGCAGATGCCGTATTATCTGGTACCGACTGTTAACAGCACAGATGCAAGCTCTGAGACCGCTTCCGCAGGCTCTTATGTACTGGCTCCATATGCACAGGGTATTCAGAAAACAGATGATGTAAGAGATACCGTAACGATTGACAGTATCCTGGCAACTTCTGACCAGGCTTACTCTAAGACAAACATGCAGAGCAGCAATATCGAGAAAGAAGACGGAGATGTAGACGGCCCGTTTGATCTTGGTGTTGCCATTACTGAGAAACTGGATGATGACAAGGAAACACAGATCGTTTACTACTCCACAGCAAATCTGATGGAGAGTCAGGTAAACCAGATGGTATCCGGCGGAAATGAAAAACTTCTTCTGGAGTCCTTAAACTGGATGACCAGCACAGATGACGGCAATTCCGTTTCCATCCCATCCAAGAGCCTTGAGTCTACAAGCCTGACCGTAACGGATTATGATGCAGCCTTCTGGAAGATCTGTACTATTGGTCTGATCCCGGGAGTGTTCCTTGTTGCAGGATTTTTAATCTGGCTTAAGAGGAGAAAAGCATAATGAAAAAATCAACCAAACTTGTTTCCGCTGTTGTTGTTCTGGCAGTTCTAGGTGGTACGTATGTGGGACTGAATACCTACGTATCCAAAGAGGAAAAGACAGAGAGCAGCAGTGAGGAGGAAAGCAAAACAGAAGTGTTTTCCGTGAAAACGGATGATATCAAATCTCTGGAATTTATCGTGGACAAGAAGGAAACTACCTTTGAGAAAAAAGATGATTCCTGGGTGAAAAAAGATGAGACTGCTTTCCCTGTAAATCAGACAACTCTGGATTCTGCAGCTTCCGCCATCGAAAAGGTGGAAGCTGACAGGGTTCTGAAAAAAGTAGACGATCTTACCGAATATGGACTGGATTCCCCGTCCAATACGGTGACCGTTGATACCAGTGATGGCACAACCAAGTTTAATATCGGAGATGAGAATACTTCCACGAATCAGTATTACATTTCCAAAGATGATGATGACAGTACTGTGTATGTAGTAGCGGCAGATACGGTCACTCCGTTTATGAAATCTCTTTACGATTATGCACAGGGAGAAGATTTCCCGACAATTGATTCTTCCACAGTAAAGAAAGTCCAGGTAAGCGAGGATAAAGATTCCTATGTTCTGGAAGAAAATTCTGATGGAGCTACCTGGGATGTTTCCAGCGATGGAAGCAGTGATAAAGAAACTGCGGATACTACAGCAGCAGGAAATGTAACCTACGGACTTGGAAATTTTGCATATGATCAGTTTGTAAATTATAATGCAGAGGATCTTTCACAGTATGGCCTTGATAAGCCGTATGCGACGATTACAGTGGATTATCAGGAAGAGGTGAAGGATGACAGCTCAGACAGTACAGATTCTTCAGAAAAGGATTCTACAGCCTCTGAGAGTGATTCTGAGAGTGTCGACAGTACTGATGATAAAGCTTCAGCAGAAAACAGTTCGACAGATAGTTCTGACAGCACGGATGCTTCTGATGACAGCAGTTCTTCAGAGGATACCAAGACAACAACAGTAGATAAACAACTTGTTATCTACGTTGGCGATGAAGCAAGTGATGGCAGTCGATATGTAACTGTGGATAACAAACATATTTATACAATGTCCGCGGATACTCTGAGCGCAGTTATTGACAAAGCACCATCAGATCTCTGGTCACTGATCGTCAATTATCTGTCTGTAAAAAATCTGGATCAGCTTCAGGTTACTTACGGCGGCGCAACAAATACTGTAAATGTTTCACGTGAAACATCCAAAGATGATGACGGCAATGACAAAGAGACAACGACTTATCAGCTGGATGGTAAGGAGATAGAAAGTACAACCTTTACCACTTTCTATAACAAGCTGATAAATATGGCAGGCCAGAAGAGACTGACGGACGCTTATACACCGGCTACAGACCCGGAGATGACTGCTGTATTCACAGACTCTGATAAGAACCAGACAACCGTTACCTTCTACACATATGACACAAACTATTACGCAGCTGTCGTTGGAAACAAAGTATTTCTCGTAAACAAAATGACGGTAAAAGAAATGTTTAATGCATATGAGACACTGATAAACAGTGAATCAAAAACAAAAGCCACAGCAACACCAACGGCTGAGGCGGAAAAATAAAAAATAAAACTAAGCCCCGGAATTCCATGGATCAGGAGTTCCGGGGCTTTCTATAATAAAAAAACCTGTACAGTGGTTTTTCAGTCCACCGTACAGGCTTTATTTTTTTTATATCCAACAGAAGGTTCGGGGGAGCTTCTGTCAGTTACATATTAGTTAAGCAAGACCTCTTTCTTCCAGCCAGTCGAAGAGAACGATTTTTTCTTCTTTCTTTCTCTTGGCCATGTGATTGAACTGAAGGATTGTCAGGATCGTGAAGATCACAAACAGTACAGCCAGTACAATTACAGAAGTAGTAATGCTTCTGCCACCACTGATCGTTGCACGGAATGCATCAACTGTGTAGGTGAATGGCAGGTATGCGTGAATCTTTGCAACAAATGCAGGAGAAATCTCGACCGGATAAGTACCGGCAGATCCTGCAAGCTGAACGACCATGAATACCAGCATCAGGAAACTTCCTACTTTACCAAGTGTAATGTTGAAGAAGTACATCATAGATGTAAAGGTCATTGCTGCGAGGCAGGCAAAGAGAACTGTCTTGCCCATCTCAGCAGGGGTGAATCCGTTAAATGCATGTAACAGAAGGATCAGACAGATTGCCTGAAGCATTGCTACCGGATAAAGTACGGAAGCTTTGCTTGCCCACCATGCAAAACCGGATTTCAGTTTGCCTTTATACTGAGCCAGAGGATACATCAGGCAGAATGCCAGTGCACCAACCCAGAGGCCTACAGACATCATATAAGGTGCCATTGCGTGTCCGTTATTCGGAACATCGGTAAGTTTTGTTTCATCGCTTACAACAGGTGTTGCGTACATTTTAATTGTTTCATCACTTGCTGAGTTATCTTTAACTGTTTTAGCTCCATCACTGAGGCTTGTGGTTAATGTCTTGGAACCATCTTTCAGTTCTTTCATACCACTTCCAAGTTTCTTGGAACCATCATACAGCTGAGAGGAACCACTCTGGATCTGAGCAGCACCATCTGCAAGCTGTTTCGCACCATTGTTCAGAGTGCTGTTGTTACTTACAAGTTTCTTGGTACCACTGAGAAGAGTTGAGGTACCGTTTGCTAATGTCTTAGTTCCGTTTGCAAGAGTAGTAGCACCGCTGGAAAGAGTTTTAGCTCCAGTGGAAAGCTGACTGGTACCGCTTGTAAGAGCAGAACTGTTAGCGGCCAGTTTAGCGACGCCATCTGTGTATGTCTTAATTCCTGTAGTCAGTGTTTCAGAACCATCGGCAAGCTGACCTGCACCGGATTTCACCTGCGGAAGTGCGCTTGTGATCTGTTTTCCTGCTTTTTTCAGACTTGTTGCGCCATCAGTAAGTTTCTTGTTGTTTGCGGTTAATTTATCAAATCCATCGTTCAGAGCTTTGATTCCGGCGGCTGCTTTCGGGAAAGCTGCGGTACCAGTCTCCAGTTTCTGAAGTCCGGCGGAAACAGTTTTTGTTCCGGTATTTACAGCTGTTGCACCCGCGTACAGCTGCTGTGTAACAGCGGAAAGCTGAGAGATCATATCTGTAGGAAGCTGACCTGCAACTGCGCCCATTGTAGTAGCGGCTGTGCCCATTTCTGTAGCACCGCTGCCCATTTCTGCTGCACCATTGCTCATTTCTGTAGCACCACTTGTCAGTCCGTCTGCAAGCTGGTTCAAAGTTGCTGCAGCACCTGTCAGAGTCTGTACACTGCTCTTAATATCCTCAGTTTTGCTGTTCAGCTGTGAAAGTGCATCTCCAAGTTCTCCCTGAACTGCATCAATTTCACCATTTACAACGCCCAACTGGGAAACCTGATCAGAATATCCGGCTGCAAAGGAAGTATCTACCTGAGAAGCGCTTCCGGCAGCACCGGACAGAGTATTGATCACATTGCTGAGGCTTTCAGCGGAAATTTTTCCATCTTCATCCTGTGCGCTCTGAATTGCCTGAAGTTCTGCAACAGCAGAGTTCATAACCTGCTGTGCGGCATCAATTCTTCCGTTTGCGTCATTAAGTGTTGAAGTTGTTGTCTGTCCGTATGTATCCATTGCGGAGCTTACTGCACTGATCTGAGCTTTCATTCCACCAAATGCAGTACCAAGACCCTCTGCTTTGGAAGAAAGCATTGTACTTGCATCAGTAAGAGCACTTGCTGCACTGTTAAGACCAGGTACGATCTGACCGGTAACAGCTGACGCACCCTGAGTCATGGCTGCGGAAGCGGATTCCATACCAGTTTGAGCCTTAGTCATACCGGCGGAAGCAGATTCCATACCTTTCTGAGCCTTTGTAAGGCCACTGGAAAGCTGTTTGAAGGATTCTTCAGTAGTGCTTCCCTTCAGAGCAGAAACAGTGTCGTTAAGTTTTTTGGTTCCTGCTTCCAGAGCAGCAGTTCCGGATACCAGAGACTGAGAATCTTTAGTTCCTTTTGTAACGCCGGTATTTAACTGAGCGATACCATCAGAAACATCTCCAAGGCTTTCCAGAGCGGAGAGCTGTTTAGCGCCGTCTGCCAGTTCCTGTGCACCCTTTACATAAGCGGTTGTTCCATCAGCCAGAGTATCTGCACCGCTGACATACTTTGTAGCACCACTGGAAAGAGTATTGATACCTTCGCTTAAAGCTTTGGCACCGGATTCCAGGCTGCCTGCACCGCTTTTCAGTGCATCGGAGTTTTCATTCAACTGATCAACACCTGCGGTGTACTGTTTCACACCTTTATCCAGAGTGTCAACACCGGTTGTAAGCTCCGGTACCTTGTTGGTGAGAGTAGCGACACCACTGTCAAGCTGTTTTGCTCCATCATCCAGACTCTTGGCTCCGTCGTTAACCTGAGCTACACCATCGGTGTATGTCTTAAGTCCCTCTGTGAGACTGTCAGCACCGCTTACGAATGTAAGAGTACTTGTGGAAAGTTTTTTCAGGTTCTTGGTAATGGTTTTGTTACCATCAGCAGCTGTAGTCAGTCCGTCTTCAAGTTTTCCGGATCCGTCAGCAGCTTCCTGCATTCCGTCACCCGCTTCTGAGATAGAATCAAAAACGGTTTCTGTATAGGTTTCTGTAACCTGGGAGGCGATGTTGTCGCGAAGCTTCAGCATTGCTGTTTCACTGAGCTTGGAAGCGATGTAGTTGGTTCCCGGATTGGTCTGATATGTCAGCTCCATCTGCTTGGGGTTATCATCCATTACAGTAGCTGCATTTGCGGAGAAGTCTTCCGGAATTGTGATAACCATGTAGTAGGTTCCGTTTGCCAGACCGTCCTCTGCTGTTTTGCTGTCTACAATGTTGAATGCCATTGAGTCGTTGTCTTTCAGCTCATCCGCCATATCCTTACCTATACTTAGCGTCTTGCCATTATACTCAACTGGTTTGTCTTCGTTTACCACGGCCACCGGCAGGTTATCCACGCTTCCGTAAGGATCCCACATGGATTTCAGAAACAGGCCTGCATAGATGAGCGGGATAACGATGATAGCGATTACAACGATAAGCATGAGCTTGTTACGAAGTAGGCTTTTCCATTCGTCTTTGATCATTTTACCTATCCCTTTCTTTATTTAGTTTTATATAAAGCTTAGTTGCTTAATCAAACTTTATTCCAGTAATGGCTTCAAAATCTATTAAACATACTGAATTCTATTAATAGCTCTCAAATCCATTATCAAACAAAGTGTTGATTTTCTTTACGTGATGTATTATACTAAACACAAAACATAGATACAACCATTAAATATTTACTGAATGTATATTAATGGACATAAATGCGAAAAATGTCTAATACAGAAAGATGATTTTTATGGCTGCAGACACGAACATGATATTATAGTAATTCCAGAAATACTATAGTTGAGAGAAAATGACCGAATCAAGGAAGCCCTCTCCGCGGGATTGCGAAAAGCAATAAGTAATGAGTGGGGACTTGCTTATATCAGGAGGAGTACAAACAAGTCCTGATAAACTGCGGAGCAGTTATTTGGTTATGAGCAAGTAGCGAAGCGGATTGCGAATATCCGCTTGACTATATGGTAATTTATGAACATGAAGTAGAGTAGAATGCGAATGTCCGCTTTACTTATTATAGCTTTACGGAATAACAGGGGGAAAAGAAAAATGGCCGAAAAAGTTGATAGAAGAGTACGGAAAACAAAAGCACAGCTTCGAGCAGGATTAGCACGTCTTATGCAGAAGAAGAGTATTAAAGAGATTACTGTGAAAGAACTGGTGGAAGAAGTAGATATCAACCGTTCCACGTTTTATCTTCATTATACAGATATTTACCAGATGTTAGAATCTATTGAGGCGGAACTGATGGATGAAGTTTCTCATTTAGTAGAAGATTATCCGCTTGATCCTCTTAACAATAAGGAGAGTTCTTATCCGTTTATTGAGCAGATTTTTACAATTTTGGATAATAATAAGGATATTTGTATTGCACTGCTCGGAAAAAATGGGGATATGGCGTTTGTCAGCCGAATCGAAAAGCTGATTGCGGATACAGTTCTGCATCGTCTGTCTATTCGTTTGCCTAAGGATAATCGGGATATTGAGTATGCGTACGCCTTTTGTCTGAATGGATGTGTAGGAATGATCAAGACATGGCTCTCTTCTGAAAACCAGGAATCTACACAGCATATGGCAGAGCTTACCCATAAGCTGATTGATAATACAACACATATGTATTTGGAACAGGCTTTAAGATAAAATAAGAGCTGATGTTTCACGTGAAACAATAATAAATAAAATACGAAAATGGGGTTGTCGCACTGACAATTGTTGCCTCCATATAGGACTTTTATATTTCATTGTCCTATATGAGGGTAGCATATCACAATGTGACAACCCCATTTTTTTATGCCATAGGTGATTACTCCGTAATGTTCCAATGACACAAAAAAATCTCCGGGCAGGATCACGCTGCGCCGGAGAGAAATTATGCTAATTATGCCGCTGAAGCAATCTGCCGCAGGAGGAGAATCCTGCAAGCAGGAGCTTTTTTGTTTACAGAAAAATTGATACCTGCTCCAGAAAATGCTCAGGATCTTCGATGTGAGGAAGATGTCTGGTATCAGGAATTGTTGCAGTTTCAATAGAAGAATTCAGTTTCTGATACTCTTCGGCAATGAGAGAACCAGAAGCCTCTTTTTTGCCGGAAATGATATAAATGCAGGCATCAGAAGATTCAACTGCGTTGTTGATGCTGATATTCAAATACTTGCCAATATAGCTGGAATAGAGATATTTGGCGTTGGAACCACCTTTATGCGCGGATTCATAATAAGTATCTACAAGTGTATCGGTCACGTGAAACGGATTATAAAATAACTGTTCCATAAACATGCTGCTGATAGCCTCACGTGCACATGCGATATGATAGATCAGTGTTCCGAAGACAGGAAGTTCGATTATGTGTTTGAATAATTTATTGTCTTCACATGGGGCCTGCTTCAGTGAACTGAGACTTGGTGGATTTACAAGCATGATCTTGCGAATATAGTCGGAATTATTACGATATGCCATGATTGCAAAAGAACCGGAAAAACCACTGGCAATAATATCTGTTTCTTCGTGAATTACATTCTTAACAAAGTCGCAGAGAAGCTGCACAAATACAAAATTTGTGTAGGTAATCTCTGCCTTTTCAGAGCGTCCACAGCCCAAAAGATCAATCGTGTAAACGGTATGTTCTGTTGCCAGTTGATTTTCAACGGCATTCCATTCATAGCCAGATGCGCCTGGCATTATATCGTGAACGAGAAGCAGTGGAGAACCATGTCCCTGCTTTGTATAGTGGATTTTTCCAAAACGCCAGTCATATGTTTTACCATGTGGTTGCTCCAGCATATCTTTAAGCTGAGATGTGGCATCTATAAAACGATTTGTAATATGAATAACTCCTGTGGCTGTTCCTAATAAAGCAGCAAGAGTAAGTAGTTTATGTCCGTTTTTCTTCATTGAAAGCCTCCTGAAATTCGTATTAAATGATTTGGGAAAATACTGTTCGATGCACTAAAATTCACTGATCTGATGGTATTTTTCTGAATATTTTCTGGCTTTTATTATACGCTATTGGTGGAAAATTTACAATGCTTTTGTAGATTGGAGTAAGGAAGGTAACATGTGAAACAAGATAGAAAATGAGCGATATTTTTTATATCGAATCAGGAAAGTTCCCATCTCCTTGTGAAGCTACGAGAAACAAAATGTGGTGTGTGGAGGGATGAGGTTGTATCAGGAACACAAGCAGGTCCTGATACAACCGTGAAGCAGTTATTCGGTTATGAGTAAGTAATAAATGCGGATGAATTTATTTACTTGACTGTTTTACAGTGTATGTTTCACGTGAAACATATATTGCATGTAATACAGGCAAATAGTTCCTTTTTTAACCAAATCAAGTAAGTCCCCTGCTTCAATTGCGAAAAGCAATAAGCAGGGGGATTGATTGTATCAGGAAGAGTGTAAGCAATTTCTGATAAACTGCGAAGTAGTTAATTATTCGGTTATGAGCAAGTAGTGAAGCAGATTGCGAATATCCGCTTCACTTAGTGAGAGGAAGGAGATTTTTTTTGACAAATGTAAAGCAATTATGCCATAGATGCTGTGGTTATTTACGGAGGTGTAGCTATCTACTGGACAAGCGGATATTTGCATCTCGCATTGCTCGTAGCTCTGCACCGAATAAATTGCACCACAGTTTATGAGTGAATAAATACTCTGCAGGTTTTCACTTGCCATAGCTGTGGTTGTGGATACAGAGAGTCAAATTATACAGGATTTCCCAGAATAATATTGATTAAAGTTTTATTCAGCATAATAGTGCGGTTCCAGGGATTGATGATTACTCCTTCAATAGATGGTTCCTGGAGTGCTACGTGAAAAATTTTGTCAATGTCTGCTGTGAAAGTAGACATGATCTGGCTGCTGCCTTTTAATTCTTCGTCAAAACTGGTAAAAGCAGCCCACCATTGTTTTCCATCACCGGTTTTTATAGCCTGGAGATTAATCTTTCCATCACCTTTTGGTGGTTCTACAGCTACGATCAGCTGAGCATACTCTTTCATTCTGCGACGAATTACCGTGAGAACGTGCGCCAGCATTTCTTCAGTGGCATCCTGCTGGAGAGCAGCGATTGCAGTTTCGATTTTGTCATTTCCCTGAAGCGTTTTATCTAATTGAGCCTTTGCCTGATCTTTGTTGGTTGGATTCATGATAGAAATATTCCTTTCGATATAGATAGATTGTTCGTGATTGTATTATAGCATTTCAGGAAATAGAGCGGCAAGATTAAGTTAAACGCAAACGTGTCTGCATCTGCGGGGGTATGGAGTAGGGACGGAGATTTTTATCGATAAATTATATGGCGATAGTGTAAAGAGATAAGCTGAGAATAAGAGAAGAAGAACAAGGGGGGAATTCATAAAGATTTTGAAAAGAAAAAATGATATTTGACAAAAGGGATAGTAGTATAGAATGAGAAAAGAAAAAACATATGTCCGATATATCGGACTTTTCTGCAAAGGTGGGAAATGAAAAAAGAAATACGTCAAAATACGAAGGTTTAACGCTAAAAACGATATAAAAGTACGGTTTATAGTACCGCAATAATATATGTGTACGATTTATAGTACATATATAAAAATGCACAAAAACACCCAAACACCGTCATGTGCACCTGCACGCAGTCGAGCAGATATTCGCAATCCGCTTCGCTGCCTGCTCATAACCAAATAACTGCTCCGCAGTTTATCAGGAGAAACTTGCACTCCTTCTGATACAAGCAAATCCCCACCCACTGCTTATTACTTTTCACAATTGAAGCAGGGGACTTACTTGATTTGGTTAAAAATACGATGAAAGATACGAAAAAAATAGAAAAAATAATGCTGTTTTTGCTGCAAATGCCTGCTTAACAATGATCTGGATGGCCTACATGCCTCCTGATAAGCTACGAAGTAGTTATTCGGCTATGGGCAGGCAGCGAAACGGATTACGAATATCCACTTGACGGCCCATATATAGAAAAAAGAGGCGTTTTAGGGCGCCTGAGAGCTGTTATTTTGCTGTGTTTCTGCTATGTTTGAGCTGGTTTTGACGAGGACAGGAGACAAATAATACATAATGGGATATTTCGGAAATAAAAAATATAAATACGCCGCTTCGCGGCGTATAACCAGGAAAAAGGAATAGCACAAAATGAAACTTGCTGGTTAAAATGAAAAAATAATACGCTTTTCCTGTACAATATAAATTCAACTATACTAGCGATAAAACGCTTGTAAAATAAGCGTTTTTAGTAACTTGTAGTTTCTATATATTATATAAAAATGATAAAAATAGCAAAAATCAGACATTCCTAAAATACGCCAAAAATCGCTGTTTCATTTTGCTATATATCAAAATATGCCATTATATTTTCTAAAATGATACCAAAAAATCTTTTACAACATTTCGCTCTTCATCGTAGTATCAGTTGTTTTTGCTTTTATCCTGAAGGAAAATAGAGAGGCGTTTGAGTAATTCGATATATAGAAGCAAGACATAACTACATGACAAATGTGAATGATTTTATCTATCCAATCGAATTAAGTAAGTCTCCTGATTCTATTGCGAAAAGAAATAAGCAGAGGGTGGGGCCTTACTTGATTCAGGTCAAGCGGATATTCGCAATCCGCTTCGCTACGTAGCTCTACACCAAATAGCTGCTCCGCAGTTTATCAGGAGGAGCTTGCACTCCTCCTGATACAAGCAAGTCCCCCACCCACTGCTTATTGTTTTTCGCAATTGAAGCAGGGGACTTACTTGATTTGGTTAAATGGTGACAAACTTGGGGGCATATACGCTGAAAAAGAGCAGCAATTGCTGATAATAAAATATGAAATAATTGCATTCATAAATGTATAACAGAACGTGCCAGGCAGTAAGAGCTGCATATTGTAAGAAATGTAAGAAACTGCCATGCAGGTACTGAAATACGCGCGGTCAGTTTTGCAGTAAGAACAGCAAGCATATTGTAAGGCAAAATCCGGTAAAAACGCTGGCGTTCAGTTCTGTGGCATTACAGTAAAAATACTGTGGGAGGGAGGTGGAATCATTACGGAGATTACGTATGGGACCGATCTTTTTGAGGCATTCCTGGAACTGCTATAGTACTGTAAGAGGGAAGTGGAATCATTGCCCTGAGAAGAATCATCTGTGGTTTTGCAATAAAACAGAGTATTGTAAGGGCAGTTTAAGAGCACTGTGGTTTGGGTATACTATACAATAAATAAAATAATTCAAAACCCATTTTCTATTGTTTCACGTGAAACATTATGTGGCGGTTTAAAAATAAAAGTGTTATAATGGTATCCAATGAGTAAAAATCCCTTAAAAAATACAAAAAAGGAGGGGTAAAATGGGACGAATCATTGCAGTTGCCAATCAGAAAGGCGGGGTTGGAAAATCAACAACGGCGATTAATTTATCGGCCTGCCTTGCTGAAAAAGGGAAAAAGGTTCTTGCCATTGACATAGATCCGCAGGGAAATACCACAAGTGGACTTGGCGCAGACAAGAATGCAGTAGAAAATACCCTTTACGAGCTGCTGCTTGGAGAAGCAGAGACCAAAGATACCATTATAAAAAACGTAGTAGATAATGTTGACCTGATACCATCGAATATGAATCTTTCCGGTGCTGAGATTGAGCTGGTAGATCTTGAGGATAAGGAATATATCCTGAAAAAGATTACTGACAAACTGCGTCGGAAATATGATTACATAATCATGGATTGTCCGCCGTCACTGAGCATGCTGACAATCAATGCCCTGACGGCGGCAACTTCTGTTCTGGTGCCGATTCAGTGTGAATATTACGCACTGGAAGGTCTGTCACAGCTGATACATACCATCGAACTGGTGAGAGACAGATTGAATAAACGTCTGAAAATCGAAGGCGTGGTCTTCACCATGTATGATGCCAGAACAAATCTGTCACTCCAGGTTGTAGAGAATGTAAAAGAAAACCTGGATCAGAATATATACAAAACGATCATTCCGAGAAATGTACGACTTGCAGAGGCTCCAAGCTATGGAAAACCGATCAATCTGTACGACTCAAGATCTACAGGAGCAGAAAGCTATCGTCTTCTGGCAGAAGAAGTTATCAGCAGGGAGGGCGAATAATGGCTGCAAGAAAAACAGGAGGCCTTGGAAGAGGTCTGGATGCACTGATTCCTAATAAAGCCGGTGGAACGTCAAAGGAAACTGTAAAAAGGACAAGATCTACGGGAAAGAAAGAAAAAACGGAAGCACAGGAAAAACCTGCGGCAGAACGTCTTGTAAAAATTTCCAGTGTGGAACCGAATCTGAATCAGCCGAGAAGGCATTTTGATGAGGACGCACTGATGGAACTTTCTGAGTCTATCAAACAGTATGGCGTTCTTCAGCCGCTGCTGGTATCAGATAAGAAGGATTATTTTGAGATCATAGCAGGAGAGCGTCGCTGGAGAGCAGCCAAGATGGCTGGTCTTAAGGAAGTTCCGGTTGTGGTAAAAGAGTTTACGGACCAGGAGATCGTGGAGATTTCTCTGATTGAGAATATTCAGCGGGAAGATCTGAACCCTATCGAGGAAGCGATGGCCTACAAACGTCTGATGGAAGAGTTTCACCTGAAACAGGATGAAATCGCAGACAGAGTTGCCAAGAGCAGAACAGCGGTAACCAATTCCATGCGTCTTCTGAAGCTTACTTCAAAAGTGCAGGAAATGGTGATTGCAGATATGATTTCTGCAGGCCATGCAAGAGCACTTCTGGGAATTTCCGATGAAACCCTTCAGGAAAATACAGCCATGAAGGTTTTTGACGAGAAACTCAGTGTCCGTGAGACGGAAAAACTTGTAAAAAATCTGGTTTCCCCGGCAAAGAAAGAGAAAACAGAGAGAAATACCGCAGAAGATGCCATTTATGAAAGCCTGGAAGAAAAAATGAAAGGCATCATGGGAACAAAGGTATCCATTCAGCGAAAGAAAAACAACAAAGGTAAAATTGAAATTGAATATTATTCCAGGGATGAACTGGAGAGGATCATTGATCTGTTCGAATCTATCAGATAGGAGGCAGAATGAGCGGAATTTTTGAAAGCATAGGAATTGATTCCGGGATTGTGATCATTATTTTGCTGATCCTTACCATCATTCTTCTGATTAATGTGGTGAGCAGCAATATGCGTCTGAGCCGCCTGGAACGGAAATATAAGCTGTTTATGAGAGGCGGAGATGCACAGTCACTGGAAAAAGTTTTTGTAAGAAAATTTGCACAGATCGACCGGCTGTATGAGGCAAAGGAAGATCATGATCATGACATCAGCTTTATCAAAAAAAATCTGAATGTAATGTTCAGCAAATATGGAGTTGAGAAGTATGATGCCTTTGATGATGTAGGCGGAAAACTCAGTTTTGCGCTGGCGCTTCTTGATAAGAATAACACAGGTCTGATCCTGAATGCGGTTCACAGCCGTGACAACTGTTTTCTTTATTTAAAGGAGATTGTAAAAGGTGAGTCCTATGTTGTCCTCAGCCAGGAAGAAGTGGAAGCTCTGAGAAAAGCTGTAAACTTCGGACTTGGTGAGATTGAGAAGGAACAAAAATAAGAATATTTTTAATACAGGAGGAATATCATGTTAGACATTAAGTTTGTGAGAGAGAATCCGGAGGTTGTAAAACAGAATATCCGCAACAAGTTCCAGGACAGCAAACTGGAGCTGGTTGACAAGGTTCTCGAACTTGATAAAGAGAACAGAGAGATTAAGCAGGAGGTTGAGGCTCTCCGTGCTGAGAGAAACAAGATCTCCAAACAGATCGGTGCTCTTATGGGCCAGGGAAAAAGAGAAGAGGCAGAAGAGGTTAAAAAACAGGTTGCTGCATCCGGAACACGTATCGAGGAACTTTCCCAGAGAGAGAAAGAGGTTGAGGAAGAGCTTCTGAAAGACATGATGGTAATCCCGAACATCATCGATCCTTCGGTACCGATCGGTAAAGATGACAGCCAGAACGTAGAGATCGAGAAATTCGGTGAGCCGGTTGTTCCGGATTTCGAAGTTCCATATCATACAGATATCATGGAGAGCTTTGACGGAATCGATCTTGACAGCGCAAGACGTGTTGCAGGTAACGGATTCTATTATCTGATGGGAGACATCGCACGTCTTCATTCCGCAGTAATTTCCTACGCAAGAGATTTCATGATCAATCGTGGATTTACTTACTGTGTACCGCCTTTCATGATCAGAAGCAACGTTGTTACAGGTGTTATGAGCTTTGCTGAGATGGACGCTATGATGTACAAGATCGAGGGTGAGGATCTCTACCTGATCGGTACAAGTGAGCATTCCATGATCGGTAAATTCATTGACCAGATCATTCCGGAGGAAGAGCTTCCGAAAACACTTACAAGCTATTCTCCATGCTTCCGTAAAGAGAAAGGTGCTCACGGACTTGAGGAGAGAGGTGTTTACCGTATCCATCAGTTCGAGAAACAGGAGATGATCGTTGTCTGCAAGCCAGAGGAGAGCAAAATGTGGTTCGACAAACTGTGGCAGAATACAGTAGATCTGTTCCGTTCTCTTGATATTCCGGTTCGTACACTTGAGTGCTGCTCCGGTGACCTCGCTGACCTTAAGGTGAAATCTCTTGATGTTGAGGCATGGTCCCCACGTCAGAAGAAATACTTCGAGGTAGGAAGCTGCTCCAACCTTGGTGATGCACAGG
>OLNL01000057.1_pt1 | contig 116079 bp, 126 predicted proteins | sample 1672181 | NCBI WGS metagenome assembly OLNL01 (sample SAMEA3136656, study PRJEB25190) | human gut metagenome | biome: human gut; feature: human-associated habitat; material: faeces | place: Austria | collected 2013
TACCGCAAAGTGGGGCGTGCAGATTGCGGGAATGATTTTTCAAACAGGCTCTAATCTTCATTTGTAAAGCTCACATCAATCTCTCCCATTCCACATTCCAAAGTTACTTTCCGTTTTGCGCCATCGTTGGAGATGGTTTTCTCAACGCCAAGACCGCTGAACTGGGAATCGTTCACCTCAACTTCACCGATTCCGCAGGAAATCTCATAATTGTAATCCTGCTCTTTGCCGGAAAGCTCCATATCGATTTCTCCGGTTCCGCAGTTTGCGCTGATTTCCTTTGCGTCAATCGTCTCGATATCAATGGTGCCTGCACCTACCTGAAGGTCACATTTGTCTGCAGTAATGGTTGCAGAAGCATCAAATTCCCCAGCCCCCACTTCCGCATAAAACTGATCTGCCTTGATTTCTCCGTACAGCTCAATGGTTCCCGCATCCACTCCAAGGGATACGCTGTCAAAGGCTGTTCCGGAAGGAATGCTGACCATCACCTGTTTTTTCGTTCTGGTAGTGCCGGCATGAGTGTCTTTGATCGTGATTTTGTCTGCATCTTCTGAGATCACTACATCTCCTTTTTCATTGTTTATCGTATCTACTTTGATTACGTCACCGTCATATTCCTGCAAAATCAGCTCATCATATTTCAAACTGATTTCCAGATTTTTCTTAAAAGCCACATTCGTGGATACCGCATCCTCATCACTCAGTTTCCCATTGCCTGAGTTTCTGTATGCTTTTCCAAGATGTATCAGTCCAGCCGCAGGATAAGCATTGTCCCGAAAGGCACTCACCACCTGATCCACCACCTGGCTTCCTTCTTTGGCAGCCCCCATAGCGACTGCACTCACGCATAAGCCGATTCCTGCTACTGCAAAAACTCCTGCTGCGATCAGCATTCCTTTTGTTCCTTTTTTCATGCTCGATCCTCCTTTCGATTCCGATACAGAATTTTATTGAAAAAGTCCGTTACCTTACGAAGAATCCACGGAAATACTTTGGAACCCAGCCATCCTACAAAGATGCAGCACAAAATTCCAAATGCCATCAAAATTGCCCCGATTCCCATGACCAGAAGTCCTGCTGCTGCATTGGAAAACAGAAGGCCTACTCCTGTGCCAATGCAGGCGCATGCACCAACAATCAAACCAAATGCCACAACTCCGGAAACAAAAATCACCAGAAACGGAAGTAAGATCAGTACCAGTAAAATACCGAATACGCCGCTTGCCGCACCCACAATAAATGGGGAAAGAAACACCAGCGCAATCAAAATCAGAATGAGCCTGCTGTTGCTTCTCTTTTCCTTCGGATGATAACCCTCTCTGGCACGGCTGGAATTCTCTCTCACTTCAGGAACATAGGAATCCTGTTTTTCCCTAAGATCCTCATATCCATGCTCTGTGTACTGCGCGTATTCCTCACTGCTCTCGTTAAGGTCTGCCTTAATAATAGCAGCCACCTTGCCGGGGCTTCCAAGCTCTCTGATCACCGAAGCCTCATTCTCAGGTCCGGCTTCATCAAAATAGCTGTTGTAATAGGCCAGCGCTTCCTGCCTTTCCGCTTCCGAAATATCAGACAGCAGCCTCTCCAGCTGTTTCATAAACTGTGCTCTGTCCATACTACGATTCTCCTCCCTCAAACATGCTGCTGATCTTGGTGGAATAATTCTTCCACTCGATCTTATACAAATTAAGCTGCGCTTTCCCTTTCTCCGTCAGCTTGTAGTATCTGCGGTTCCGCCCTGCATATGCCTGATCATACACCTCCAGGCAGTCATCCTTCTGCAGTCGGCGCAGTACCGGGTAAAGGGTGGATTCCGAAATGTCCAGAACCCCGCGTACATCCTGGGTGATCTTGTATCCGTATGTACCCTGTGGCTCTTTGGACACAACTGCCAGGACAATGGCATCCAGAAGTGCAGCTCCTGTGTTAAATACCATCTGATCACTCCAATCATATTATATGATTCATCAATATTGTTTGATTGATAATACTATACGCCATATAATATAGTTTTGTCAATAGCATTTATTTAAAAAAGCCGCTCCTATTAGGAAGCAGGCTTTTCTTAGCAAGCAGGTCACCTGACGGCAACCCTATATATAAAATTCACTTCGTAATCAAATAAGAATATTTTCGCATCTGCTGGCGCATCAACAGTTCTACGCGCTGGCGGATGTCTTCCGGATAAAAATCCGCCAGCTCTTCCAGTTCCCGATGTATATCCTGGATTGTAAAATGAAATTCCAGCTGTGTTCCAAACAGTTCTTCCGCAGCTTCCAGCTGTGTATCAAATTCGCTGCTAAATGGCTTTGCTTCTATTTTGTCCACGCATTGCTCTATGGGCAATTCCATAGGATAATCCTGTCTGGTATCTGCAAAAAGACACAGTCCCTGATCAAAAAAGGGACTTACAAAATACTGCTCATTTTCTTCATCGTAAAGAACCGCAATATTGTTCGTATGTCTGTCCTCATTCAGAAAAAAAGCATCAATTTCTATCATTTCTGTTATATATTTACCAAATTTCTTTATCCCAGTGATGTTTTCCACCTGTTCAACCAGATATCGGATGCGTTCCCTGACATCTGCAAATTCTGCAAGCTTCACAGCCAGACTTTCTCCTGTGTACTGACGAAATAATTTTTCCAGGGGAATCAGCACCTGTCCTTCTTTTCTGAAATCCTGGCTGACGCACGCATTTATAGAACTATTGTTATATTCAATTTTGGTAAGGTCATATGTGACAAAAGCATACTTCAGGCTGCTTTTCTTCAAAAGCCTGGAAACAAGTACCTCCGCCAGACTCTCATAGCCCATATAATCTGCTTTGTACCAGATGCCGTCAATCTCCCATTTTCGCTGATCTCCTTTCGAAGTATGACCTGTTTTGTGAAAAGGAGAATACTTGTCAAGGTTTATATTCTTCATAGTCATCCGTTCTCCTTCTTGACGATCAAAATCCACTGGTAGTCCCCTGCCATATAGCCCTTGGTCTTCTCAATGATCAAAAGGGGATCATAGAAGGGGACTCCCATTTCTCTTAAAATGTCCTTGGCGTGGTCGCGGGTTCTGGGGAAGCAGCGATCTTCCAGGAAATATTCGAAATCTGCCCAAGTTGGCTCTGTTACAACGCCAAATGCACGGAAGATAATTTTGTCCGTGTAATTTTGTATTTTAATTTTCTCGTGTCTGAAGTCGATGTCAATGGTGGTGCAAAGATCATTGTGGTTCATAAAATTCATGCGCATTTTCACATCCGGGTCATCACTGAAATGATGGGCCCGCCGGATCTGGCTGTAGATTGTTTGGCGGGATACCTGGTATTCCCGGGCAATGCTGGCAATTTTCTCCCCCTGATCCTGCAGTGCCAGAATCCTGGCAATCTGGGGCTCAGTAAAGAAATTCTTTCTTCCGGAAGCATGCTTGCCCGCTGGCTGCTCTTTTTTCATACAGTCGTAGTTATGCGCAGCTTCCGAAATCTGGCGCAGTTTTTCAATATCTGTCGTGCCGAAAATATCTTGTATCTGCTTTTCAAAATCCGCCTTCATTCTGTCACCCTCCATTTGAATTTCATTTCTTGACAATACCTGTTTTATGTTAACGCATTGTGTAATGTATCGCAGGCACCTTTTGGTTAACCGAAGTATAGCATGACAGAAAAAAAGTGTCAACAAATCATTAGTTGACACTTTTTGCATGTTTATTTTCGGTTGGTGCAGACGCCTCTTCTGTCAAATTTATAATTGATCTGGCCTGGATCCATTTTCACAGTGCGGTTTCTGTACATGGCTCCTTTCTTTTTGTCAAAGCAGTACCATTTACCGCCCCTTCGAAGCCATCCGGTATGTGCGTAGCCCCTATTATTTATGTAATATCTTTCCCCGCGATAGTTGGTCCAGCCGGAACATCTTTTTCCATCGGAACCAATGATGTATATTTTTCCACTGGTGGAAATCAACTGAGTGTTTTCATATCTGATGCCATTTGCGTTAAAGCAGAAAACACCGCTGGGCCTTGTCAGCCAGCCTACACTGGCTTTTCCATCGTTTCTCTTATCAAAGAAATAGCAGTTTCCATTTATGGTTTTCCAGCCATATGCCCGGTTTCCGTTTTTATCTACATAGTAGGTGCCATCTTTTAGATGAAGTACCCGATTTTTCTGTCTTACCCCGTTGATATAGTAGCGCATATTGCTGCCGGCTTTTTTCCAGCCATTCTTCTGATTGGAAGTAACCGTATCAGAGGTATCTTTGCTCTGCTCCTGAGACCTTATTCTGTTGAAGTAACGGACAATAGCTCTGGCATCTGCCTGTCCCAGCTTTTTCAGCTGGCTGTTGGTGCGGAAAAAATTATAGGCATCAGATGGACTACTGACAAAAGCATGTTCAATGATCACCCCAGGCAGATCCTGCTGCACGCTCTGTGCCACAATAGCATAATAATCTCTTCTGGCTCCGTTTGGATAAACGCTTCCGTCACTGCTTAAACGGTATTCCATTCCGCCCTGGGCTGAAAAACGTTTGGAAATTCCCAGTTTGCCCAGTTCATCTATAACATACCTGCCAAACAGCTTTTCTGTTTCTGCCAGGTACGGACGGTAGGTTCCGCTGGAAACCAGCACGGAGGCACCTTTGGCATAAGGAGTGTCAGCAGAGTTGATATGCTGGCTTACCAGAAGGTCTGCCTGATAACTCTTCGCAATCAGAACTCTGTCTACCAGACCTACAAACTGATTCTGGTTGTTTCTGGTCATATGCACTTCTATATTTGGATATTTCTGCAGCTCCTGCATGGTGTATCTGGCAATTTTCCAGTTAATTTCTGCCTCTATATACTGCTGTCCATTATGCACTTCGACAGCACCGGAATCATATCCTCCATGTCCCGGATCCAGGACTACTACTTTCTTCTCTGTGAATTTCTCGGTTGCTGCATTTACTGTAGATGGTACAGCCGCTGTCACCAGCATGGCCAGGCACAGGACTGCTGCCATCCATCTTTTTTTCTTTCCCATACGTTTCATACTTCCTTTCTTGCTGCTGTGTTTTCAGATGTCCCTGCAGCGCGTTTTTATTTGTGAAATGGCAAAATGCTACAGCACACCTTCTATGTTTCATTTTTTCTCCAGAAAATTTTCAAAATCCAGTGGAAACGGAGCTTCCAGCAGGATTTTATTTCCCGTAAACGGGTGGTAAAATTTTAGCTTCCATGCGTGAAGTGCTGCTCTTGTAAAAGGATTTCCGGGAACAGATGCTTTCCCTGTTTGGCTTTCGTTGTACAAGGTATCGCCAAGAAGGGGATGACCGGTGCCTGCCATGTGCACACGGATCTGGTGGGTGCGCCCGGTTTCCAGGTGAAGCTGGACAAGTGAGGCGTTCGCATAGCTTTTCAGGACTTGGTAATAGGTCACTGCCTTTTTGCTTCCGTGAATAGTTCCCGCTGGGGAAAGTACCATTTTTAGGGGATTCTCCGGATCTGGGGCAAGAGGGATGGAAATTTTCTCCCACTTCTCTTTTTCCATGCTTACGGACATTTCCTGCGAAGAACTTTGTGATATCTCCTCCTCAAAAGTTCTCTCCACAACTGCCAGATACGTTTTCTGCAGCTTTCCCTCTTCCCGCTGCTTCTGCAGCCTGGCGGCGCTGATCTGGTTTCTGGCAAAAAGCAGGATACCGGAGGTTTCTTTATCCAGACGGCCAATGGAACGGATGCGGGTTTCTTCCCCTTTGCTGCGGAAATATTCGGCAATCTGATTGGACAGGCTGTCCTGGTAGTGGATTCCAGATGGGTGGGTTACCATGCCGGCTGGCTTATTGACTGCGAGAACATCCTGATCCTCATACAAAATCTCTAAGTCAGGAAAGCCACACTTAAAATTTGAAACTGCGTTTTTCCCCTCACTGCATTCCTTCTTGCTATCAGACCTCAAATCAGAAATACTCTCGTTTTTTCCTCTGCACTCTACTCCAAAATCTGCATAACCATCCGAAGTATCATTTCTCTTCTTCGTTTCTTCAGCTTGGATTTGCAAGAACTTAGGCGTCTTTAACTGCGCGGAGTCAGTCCCCCTGGTTTCCAGGCAAATTCGGATCACATCCCCACAGACGGCATTTTCCGTCACCCGGCACTGTATTCCGTTTTTCTGAATGCCGCCGGGGCGAAATTTTATCTGGCTGATCTGTTTTTTGGTCAGTCCCGCCTGCCTGCGGAGAATTTCTCCTACTTTGCCTTCTCTGTTGACAGTTAACTCAAGATATCGTTCCATATTCTTTAGACTGCCAGGCTGGAATTACCGTGGCTTGCATACATCTATCCATTCCTTGTATCCGGAATATTTTTCCATTTCGGGAATGGTCAGTTCAATGGCACTGTTGCTGCTTCCGCATGCCGGAAATGCTGTTTCATATTTTTTCAGGGAAGCATCCAGGTAAATATCCACGCCTGGATTTATGGCAAATGGGCAAACGCCGCCCACCGCATGTCCGATCAGTTCGGTTACCTGCTCCTGGGTGAGCATTTTCGCTTTTTTGCCGAATGTGGCTTTGTATGCAAGCTCCACCGTCGCACTTGACACATCAAACTCCAGCACACGGGATTCCATGCCGTATCCTGCGAAGTATTTTTTTACTTTATCTACTGACATTTGTCATGCCTCCATTTTTATGATGGAAATTTTTTCAAACACGCTTTAGTATAACACTAAATTCACATTCTTGGAATGTAAAATTGCAGAAATCCTGTACGAAAAAATAGAGTATGTACTGCACTGCCATGTTTGACTTTCCCCGGGGCATCCAGTATACTACTTCTGATACTTATTTGACGTCTCGGATTGCTTTGCAGCTGCACGGCTCCCGCAATCCTCCATTTTATAAAATACAAGGAGAAACCTTATGGATTCAGATAGATCATTGGTTCTGCCCCAGGCATTTCTGGACAGAATGAAAGATATGCTGCAAGATGATTATGATGCCTTTCTTCAAGCTTACGATCAGCCCCGCACCTACGGACTTCGGGTGAACACCGCCAAGATTTCCTGCGAGGAATTTGAAAAAATCGTTCCTTTCGAAGTAAAAAAAATCCCCTGGATTTCCAACGGCTATTTTTACAGGGAAGATGTCCGCCCTTCCCGCTGTCCCCTTTACCAGGCAGGACTTTATTACCTTCAGGAACCAAGTGCCATGACCCCGGCTTCCCGCATTCCAGTGGAACCTGGTGAATATGTGCTGGACATGTGTGCCGCTCCCGGCGGAAAAGCCACTGCTGTGGGATCTGCCCTAAAAGGCGCCGGCCTTCTGGTTGCCAACGACATCAGTACGACCAGAGCCAGAGCCCTTCTTCGCAACCTGGAGCTTTTCGGAATTCCCAACCTCTTTGTTGCCAACGAAAAACCAGAAAAAATGGTAAAAAACTTCCCGGAATTTTTCCATAAGATCATTCTGGATGCTCCCTGTTCTGGCGAAGGCATGTTCCGCAAAGAAGAAGCCCTTGCCAGAGACTGGACCCCTGAAAAATCCCAGGAGCTTTCCCAAATCCAGAAACAGCTTTGCTTAAATGCTGCCGACATGCTCCAGCCCGGCGGACAGATGCTGTATTCCACCTGCACCTTCGCCCCAGCAGAAGACGAAGAGGTCATCTCCTGGCTCCTGGAACAGCGCCCGGACCTCTCCCTCATTTCCATGGAAAACTACGAAGGCTTTTCCAGCGGAAATCCAGCCTGGGGAAACGGCAGCCCGGAGTTAAAAAAATGTGTGCGTATTTTCCCACATAAAATGGCAGGGGAAGGACATTTCCTTGCCCTTTTGAAAAAAGAAGGACAATCTGGGCCCACCGCAACTATTTCCAAAGGAACCAAACTGCCAGCAGATGTAAAAAAATATATCGGAGAGTTTTTTAATGAAATTGACCTCAAATCCCTTGGCGGTCAGCCTTTTGACTGGAATCGTGTAGAAGTCCGTGCAGACAAGGTCTATTACCTGCCTCCCGTATCCTGCAGCTTCCGCGGCCTCACCTTCCTGCGCAACGGTCTCTACCTGGGTGACCTGAAGAAAAACCGTTTCGAGCCCTCCCAGCCCCTTGCACTGGCCTTCCGCAAAGATGAAGCAGAGGCCATAATCTCCCTCCCCGTTGATGACCCTCGCCTGGAGCGCTACTTAAAAGGTGAAACCCTCACCATCCTCCCTGAAGAAGCCGTCAACACCAAGGGATGGCACCTGCTCTGCGTAGAAGGCTACCCCCTCGGCTTCGGCAAACTTGTCAACGGAACCTTAAAGAATAAATATCCTGCCGGCTGGCGTGCATAGCATCCCTCTTTATCAAGCTGCATATCTACAACAGGCTCACAATCTCTAATTTTCCAAAGGTTGTGAGCCTGTTTCTATTAATTTTCTTCTGGATTTTCTGCCAATCCTTAATATCTTTTCCCAAATACTAAACCATCATCTCTAACCAATCTACGTCAAATAAAGTCCCATTAATTTTGAAAAGTGGAAAATTTCGCGCTTTCTCCGCCTGCGACGTGTCTGGCGCCGTTGGGCCTGGTTTGGGGGCATTGCACAGGTTCCGAGAAAATCTTAGGGGATAGGATTTTGCGTTGAAGAAGGGGGAGGACACTGTCTGAACGCAGTGAGTTTGTCCTCCCCTTCTTCGCTTTTAGCAAAATAATATCCCCTTAGATTTTCCGGGTTCTGCGCACCGCTCCCAGATCAGGCACAATGGCACCAGACACCCCCTCGGGAATCCAATCCCCAATCTTTATAACAATATTGCCTTCTTCAACGCAAACGAATAAATATACTTCTCCTTTACCCGTCTCCCCGTCATTCTCTCCAGCGCCTGCCCATAATCCTCCAGCTGCGTATGATACCTTTCAATCAGCTTCTTTTCCTCTCCTCTGCGGACATAATCCGTCTTATAATCCACCAGCACAATCTCCTCATCTTCCAGAAAATAAGCATCAATAATTCCCTGCACCAGCACCCGCTCACTCTCATCCCAGCTTTCATCAATCTTCGCCGCACTTCTGGAAATCACAAAAGGCTGCTCCCGAAACAGCCGCCCCTTAAGCGCTGCCGCCTTCATCCTCTGCCCCAGATCACACTCCACAAAACCACGAATATCCGAAACCCGAACACACTTCGCTTCAACCTCAGAAAGCTTCTGATTCTGAACAAGCTCCTCAATCTGCTCCTTCAGATTCTGAGATGTATTCGTTTTCCCATACTCCAGACACTCCATCACACGATGATAAGCCGTACCACGGGCTGCCCCCGTAAACTCTTCCTCAGCCTCTGTTTTCTCCTCAATAAACCTTGGAACCAAAGGAACAAGATCCGGCTCAAAATAAACAGCCTCCTCAATCTCCTCATCCTCATGATAACTTTTCTTTTTCAGATCCGACACCGTAACCTTCACCGGAATATCCCTGCGGTACTCATAAGGATACACAAACCCAAACCGCTTATCCAGTTCCTCCCGGATTCCGGAATCCATCACTTTCTCACAATCCCAGTCCTCCAGAAGATTCTCCTCCATCTGTCCGGTCGCCTGATCCACAACCTCCGCCTCCGTCAGCATCTGCGCCGTAATACGCTTCACCTGAAACTGGGCAGGATCCTCATAAAGAGGATTTTCCTTCGTCGGAAAAAGACCAATCTTCTCATAAAGCGAGTCCATGCATCTGTGTCTTGCCAGAGCAGGCAGAACATAATCCAGATAATTTTTCCCTTTCAGCCTGGTCTCCGCCGGAAGAAGCTCTGTCTGATTTTCACGAAAATGAGAAAGGCTGATCAACTCTTTATCCAGATTGGAAACAGCACCTGTCAGAATCATTTTCTCCTTTGCACGGGTCAGGGCAACGTAAAGCACACGGATTTCCTCCCCCAAACTTTCCTTCAGAAGCTGACGGCGGATCACCTGCTTATTCAGGGTCGAAACCACCATTCGCCTGTCCGGCAAAATCGCATCTGCTCCAAGACCATAATCCGGATGAATCAGAAGTTTTGCATTCAAGTCCTGGAAATTGAACTGTTTTCCCATTCCCGCAAGGATCACAACAGGAAATTCCAGTCCTTTACTTTTGTGGATTGTCATGATTTCCACAGAACCTTCCCCTGCACCGGAAAGGTTCACCTCGCCGTAATCCACCTCGTATTTCTGCAGATGTTCAATATAGCGAACAAAGTTAAACAAGCCGCGATAGCTGGTTTTCTCGTAATCCATGGCTTTTTCCACCAGCATGGCAAGATTGGCGCTTCGCTGTGCACCATTCGGCAGGGCCTTGGCATAATTGCCGTATCCTGTTCTTCGCAGAATTTCAAGAATCAATTCATGAACCGGAGTATAAACTGCCAGATCCCGCATTTCATTTAGAAGAGTAATAAAACCATGCAATTTTTCCTGCAAAGCTTCTCTTTCTTTAGGAGAAATCAGGCTGCACTGCTCTTCCTCCCCCAGAAAATGCAGCACGCTTTCATACAGCATGCCTTCCGGGTCTTCTTCCCGGATTACGGCAAGCTCCTGGGTGGTACAGCCTGCCAGCGGGGAACGAAGCACCCCGGCAAGGGGAATGTCCTGCAGAGGATTGTCGCATACCTGAAGATAATTCAGAACCGTAACCACCTCAAGTGCTGAAAAATATCCTGTCTTGGAAGCTGCATATACGGGAATTCCATGGGCACTTAAAACATCGGTAAAAGTTTCGCTCCAGCCAGACGCAGTTCGAAGCAAAATAACAATATCCCCATATCGCACCGGACGGTACTCCCCTGTCTCTTTATCCAGGATTTTCTCTTTCCCCACCATTTCCTGAATCCGATGGGAAATGGTAAGTGCTTCCAGTTCCCTGGCATCCTGCCCCTCCATCAGATCTTCCAGTTCCTCTGAGTCTTTTTCCACAAGCAGCACTTCCGTTGAAAGAAATTCGTCTCTGGCTCCTTCTGGAAAAACAGCGCCAGGATAAAGGGCAGCTGCCTCATCATACGCGATTCCACCCAGATCCTCGCCCATGATCTGCCGGAAAATAAAATTGGCACAGGAAAGCACCTGGGATCTGCTTCGGAAGTTTTTGTGCAAGTCGATTCGCTGTTCTTCACTATCCGTTAACATGTACTTTTTATACTTTTCCATGAACAGTTCCGGTCTTGCAAGACGAAAGCGGTAAATGCTCTGCTTCACATCACCAACCATGAAAATGTTCTTACTCTTCTTCGCCCAGCCAGATACACAGGTAGTGATCATCTCCTGCACCAGGTTGCTGTCCTGGTACTCATCCACCATGACCTCATCATATTTCATAGACAGCTCCCGTGCTGCCTGGCTCATGCGGTATCCCGCTTCGCCCTCATCCGCCACCCGCTCCATAAGGATTTCCAGCGCAAAGTGCTCCATATCCGTAAAATCCAGAATATTCTTTTCCCTTTTTTTCTCCCCATAAAGGCGGATAAATTCCCGGGTAAGCTCCACCAGCATTTCCACAGGCTCCCGGCAGCATTCCAGAAGAAGAGGCAATTCCTCTTCACCCACAGTAAAATACCTGCTTCCCAAATCCTTCAGAATATCCTTCTCGTTTTCCCGAAGTGCCTTTACCTGTTCCTTCAAAAGGTCATCCACAGGTTCCTTCGGTTTCTTCGTAGACAATCTTGCAAAAGCCGGACTGCCAAGGACCGCTCTTGTTCCATCAAAATCCCCTGTCAGGGCTTTTTCTTGTGCATCCCGTATCAGAAGCAGGTCACTTGAGATGGCGTCATCATATAAATAAGGACCTCCCGGGGAAAAACACAGCTTCCTGGCTTCCTCCGCCAGACCTTTCGCCTGTTCCAGATCTGCCAGAACATTTTTCCATAACAATTTCATCCATTCGGATGCTTTTATAGATTCTATATCCGTATTTTTATAACTGTCAATACATTTTTCCATCCATTCATCCGGATATGGGTTACTCATGGCTGCATGATACAGGGAATAAATCAGGTCACGTATGCCTTCGTCTGATTTTCCAGTAGCGTAGCACTCAATAAAATATTTATATTTTTCCTGATCCTTGGCATAGTAAGCTTCCAGAAGCTCCTTCATCACATCTTCCTGGAGAAGCTTCAACTCTCCTTCCTCTCCGGTACGGTATCCCGGGTCCAGTCCGATCAGGTGAAAATAATTACGGATCACATAAGCACAGAAACCGTCAATGGTGGTAATCTGCGCAGTGTGGATCAAAGTAGTCTGCCGCTGCAGATGCTCGTTCTCCGGATTTTCCCCAAGGGCATCCTCCAGGGCATTGGCAATTCGCTCCCGCATCTCCCCAGCCGCGGCTCTTGTAAAAGTCATGATCAGCAGCCTGTCAATGTCCACCGGATGCTCCGGGTCCATTACCTTTCCAAGGATTCGCTGAACCAGCACGGCTGTTTTGCCTGAGCCAGCCGCTGCGCTGACCAGAATGTTCCGGTTCCGCAACTCAATTACCTGTTCCTGTTCTTTCGTCCATTTCACTGCCATGCTACTCCACCTCCTTTGCAAAAGCATCCCACAGCTCTTCGTCTGCGAAATTCTTCAGCCTTCTGAATTCATATCCCGGAATCTCCGTGTCAAAGCCGCACACGGTGCTGTATGGGCAATAAGTGCAGGCATTTTTCTTTCCCAGCATATAGGGGGAAACCTGGGCATCCCCGTCCAGGATGGACTGCCGGATGTGGGAGATTTTGGTCTTCACGTAACGGTTCAGCACATCAAACTGCTCTCTTGTGGCAACCGAGGAATTCCTGCGGAAGCTTCCGTCCTTATTAAAGGACACCGGAAGAGACACCAGAGAACTGTCCATCTTCTCCACCAGATCCCGGTCAGCCTGTACAAGACCGTTCATTTTCAGCTCTTTTAGAACCTTCTGCTGAACTAATTCCACATCCGCGTCAATTTTTTCCTGTACCATAGGGTCCTTAATATTATAATAAAATACGCCGGCCGGAATCACTTCCTGATCCCGATAACGGTTCTGTTCCACCTGAAGGGCACCGTCCAGATAGATCATCAGCTGCAGCTGAAGGCCGTGATACAATGACACCAGATCAAAGGAAGTATTTCCGGTCTTATAGTCAATGACCCGCACATACAGCTTGCCGTCCTCTGTGTGCATGGTATCCACACGGTCAATACGTCCGCCCTGGAACGCCACCTCCACGCCTTCCGGTTCAAACTCCCCGGATTTCAGCTGCTCCTGCACTGCCCACACGGTTCTTCTCATCATTCTCTTGGTGCGCTGGATCATATACTCGTTGCGGGCGCTGCTTTTCAAAATGGTATTGCCGTAGTCCGCACTGACCTCATCCACTAGCCGGTCCACGATCTCATTTCTCTCTTCTTCCGTAAGGGTGGCCCATTTCAGCCCTTCCTTTTTCACCTCTTTTGCAAATTTCTCCATAACCTTGTGCATAATATTTCCCATATCCATAGGGCGGAATTCATACTCTGCACGCTCCGTCAGGCTCAGGCCATACTGGAGAAAATGGGCAAATGCACAGGCGGAAAAACGTTCCAGCCTGGTAGCACTGTAAGGAGACACCTCTCCGTAGAGCACCTTTGCCACGCTTTTGCTGATCACATCGGAAGGACGCCTGGTCATAGATGCCTCCACCAGCTTTCTCGCCAGTTCCCTGTACTTCGGACTTCTTAAGTACCAGCTGTACAGCTCTCCATAAAACGGATCTCCTTTTCCAAGGGCTCCCTCTGTCAGTCCCTTCAAAAAGCATTCCAGGCTGGTTCCCGGAAGTTCCATGCTTCCAAGAGCAAATTCCTCATCCATGGCGTTTTTCACTTCAATTTCCGGGTAAAGCTTCTGGATGCTGTGGATCAGATACGCCGGGCTTACAGGCTCCCCTTTTCCGTTGGAAAAACAATAGGAAAGACAGAGATACCGGCTAGGCTTGGTCAGATTCAGGTAAAGATAAAAGCGCTGGGTGTTCATCAGCTCCTTTGGTCCCGGAGCAAGCTCCATTCCCTCTCCTGCAAAAAATTCACGATCCATCTGGGTTAGGATCCCGCCGGAGTCTGTATTTTTCGGAATGTTTCCCTCATTGACACCTACGAAAAACAGAGCCTTGATCTCCTTGAGACGGGTACGCTCCATGTCTCCCACCAGTACCTGATCCATGCTTGGTGGAATCAGTGCTACCTTGGATTTGGCGAAGCCAGTTTCAAGAAGCTGGGTAAACTCCGCCCTTGTAATTTCCTCTTCTCCGAGAATCTCCACCATACGGTCCAGCAGCTCCATAACAATTCCGTATATCTGCGCGTATTCCTTTTCCAGGGCTTTTTCCCCTTTTGCTTTGAAGGAAAGCTCCTGTTCCTTCAATTTTCTCTGAATGTCGCAGTCTGTGATAAACTGGTATAAACTATAACAATATTCACTTACTTTCTTTTTGCCGCTGGAAAATCCCTGGGCCAGGGCTTCCACTTCCGTCACAAAACGCTCCCGGTACTCATTGAGAACCTGGATGTCCCCGTCTTTCATGATCCGGTAAGTGCGCACCCATTTCTCCGACCATTTGTGCCAGCCCCGGATTCCAAGTGCCAGCACATAGTTTTCCAGCTGATCCGCCTGTTCCCTGGTGATTCCGGACATGCCGCAGCGCAGATAGCGAAAAACACTTTCGTAGGTAAAGCCCTTTGTCACCATCTCAAGAGCGGCACGTATATATTCCACAAAGGGATTCATTAAAATCGAATGCTTCTCATCCAGGAAATAGGGAATCTGTGCCTCCTCAAATACCTGGGAGGCAATACTTTTGTAGCTTTCCAGGTTTCCGGTGATCACTGCGATCTCTCCGTATTTCAGATCCTCTTCCCGGACCATTCTGCGGATTCGCCTTGCCGTTTCTTCCAGTTCTTTGATGGGGGATTCTGCCGCGAAAATACGGATTTCATCCTGGGATTTTCCATAAGCTGCTTTTCGGTAGCGGAACAGATGCTGCTCCAGAAATCCAAGAGCCGGGGCGTCAGAAAAGCGTCCCTTTTTTTCTTCTTTTAAGTATACCGGATCATCCAAGTCATTTGTCAGACCGGACAGGGTATGAATCATTTTCCGGCTCATGTAGAACAGCTGGTGAGGTTTTCCCATTTGAAGAGGATTTTCCTTGACATCCATGGTGACAGTCACAAGCACCTGGTCGCAGACTGCCAGCAGTTCCCGGATCACGTTCATCTGCACAGGGGTAAAGCCAGTGAAGCCGTCCAGTAAAAGCACGCTGTTCTTCAGTTTTCTGGAAAAGGGAATTGCTTTTTTGAGAGCATCCATGACCCCCTCACCAGTCATATAGTGCCCTTCCAGATAATCAGTAAAAGCCTGGTAAAGCACGCTTACGTCATTCATCTTCATCTGAAGCAAGGAATCTTCCCCTGTTTTTTCCAGCATGTCCGAAAGCTCTTCCTGACGGATATCATACTGCATGAACTCGGAAATCAGGGATTTCACCTCGTCCAGATAGCCAGGTTTGTTCATCTGACTTCCCAGATAGGGGAGCTCTTTTTTGTGCTGCTGCACCAGCTTCTGCAGTACCAAGCTTTTGCCTGTGTCGTCCAGAAGCACTTCCCTGGCGCCGCCCACCTCCTCAAATACGCGGTAGGCAAGGCGCTGGAAGCTGAGCACGTCAATATTCAGGATTCCTTTTCCCGGATGCATTTCTACCACGTTCTTCTGGGTCTGCATGGTAAACTGCTCCGGCACAATAATATAGTACAGCTTTCCCGGATTCTCCAGAGATTCCTGTATAATCCGCTGGCAGGCGTAATGTGTTTTCCCGATTCCGGAACTTCCGATAATAAACTGTAATGACATGTGTGTCTCCCTCCTGTCTGGCATTATCACAATATTCTATCATATTTTTCCCTGTTTGATAATAGGATAGAATAAACAAAGCAAACCAGGAGGCGCAGACCATGAGTTCAAAAACCAGGATCATCGTGTTACATATGAAAGAAGTGGTGTACACCATCGCTTTTCTCATTCTTGCCATACTTCTTGGTGTACTGATCTACTTCATGTTTGGTCCGGGCAGGAGCCAGACCACATCGGGAAAAGCAGACTCCCTCTATACTCCTGGTGTTTACCGCTCTTCCATCACATTGAACCAGAATACCTTTGACGTGGAGGTTACGGTGGACCAGAACAGTATCCAGTCTGTGGAGCTGGTAAATTTAAGTGAAAGCACTACGGCTATGTTTCCTCTTGTAAAACCATCCCTGGAATCTCTGGCAAGCCAGATTGTAGACAGCCAGTCTCTTGACAACCTGAAGTATTCCACGGACCGCAAATATACGTCTGAGCTGCTTCTGAATGCCATTGAGGATGCACTGAAAAAGGCGGAGAACCAAGTCAGTTCTCCGCCAGAAAGTTAAGCTAAATTATCATTTAAAGGTTATCTAACACTTCCATCCATACCGCAGCACTCGCGTCACTTGGCATGCGAAGGTCTCCTCTTGGGGAGAGGGCAACGCTTCCCACCTTCGGGCCATCCGGCAGACAGGAGCGCTTGAACTGCTGGGCAAAAAATCTTCGGTAGAAGGTCTTCAGCCATTTCAGAATGGTCTCCCTGTCATAGGTATTCTCAAAAGTACGGCAGGCAATACGGTAAATCTTGTCCGGCTCAAAGCCTGCACGAAGCATATAGTACAGATAAAAATCGTGAAGTTCGTAAGGTCCTACCAGATCCTCAGTTTTTTGGGCAATCTTGCCATCCTTAGGCGGCAAAAGCTCCGGGCTTACCGGTGTATCCAGAATATCCAGAAGCACTTCCTCAAGTTCCTTCTCGCCGCAGGTGTCTGCATAATAGCGGACAAGATGTCTCACCAGAGTCTTCGGAACGGAAGCGTTCACGCCGTACATGGACATGTGGTCTCCATTGTAGGTAGCCCATCCAAGTGCAAGCTCGGAAAGGTCCCCTGTTCCCACCAGAATGGCGCCTTCCTGGTTTGCCATATCCATCAGGATCTGGGTGCGCTCTCTTGCCTGGCAGTTCTCGTAGGTCACATCATGAACCGAATCATCATGTCCGATATCCCGGAAATGAATGTTTACCGCTTCCTTAATGTTCACCTCAGTCAAAGTTGCGCCAAGACACTGGCTTAACTTGCAGGCATTCTGATAGGTACGGTCTGTGGTTCCAAAGCAGGGCATGGTAATGCAGCGGATATTCTCAGAAGGAAGTCCCATCATGGAAAAAGCACGGGCGATCACAAGAAGGGCCAGCGTAGAATCCAGTCCGCCGGAAAGACCCACCATTGCCTTCTGGCAGTGAATGTGGCTCATTCGCTTTTTCAGTCCCATTGCCTGAATGTTCAGGATTTCCTCACAGCGCATATCCCTTTCTTCTTTCACAGAAGGTACAAATGGATATGGGGCAAAGTTTCGGGTCAGGGAGGTCTCTTCAATCTCCACATCAAAGGGTACCATCTGGCACTCTGCACTGTCAGCAGAAGGATAAGTGGAAATTCTTCTTCTCTCATCTGCCAGTCTCTGCACATCGATTTCCCCGTAGATCACAGAATTCTGGAAGCGTTTTGCCTCTGCAAGCAGGACGCCGTTCTCCGCGATCAGGTTCTGTCCGCCAAATACCAGATCCTGGGAAGACTCTCCCTCTCCTGCTGTGGCGTAAATGTATCCGCAGATCAGGCGGGCTGACTGTCCTTTCACCAGGTCGCGGCGGTAGGAATCCTTGCCTACCATCTCATCGCTTGCAGAAAGATTCACAATAATGTGAGCGCCGCTCATGGCCAGCTTCACGCTTGGGGGAAGGGGAACCCACAGATCCTCACAGAGCTCTGCTCCTACAGTCAGTTCCGAAAGCTCCTCGCAGGAGAAGATCAGACTGCTGCCAAAAGGCACGCTCTCATCCCCGATGGTGATCTCATCCCAGACATCCTCCCCAGAGGAAAAATGTCTCTGCTCATAAAATTCATTGTAGTTGGGAATGTGGGCCTTAGGCACAAATCCCAGGATATTTCCATGATTCAGTACAGCTGCCGCATTGTAAAGCTTGCCATTTTTCCTCACAGGAAGACCTACAAAAATCAGCGCATCCACATCCCTGGTCTCTTCTGCCAGAGTAAGCAGGCTCTCCCACGCACTGTCCAGAAGCCTTCTCTGCAAAAACAGATCCTGGCAGGTATACCCGGTAATGCAAAGCTCCGGAAATACCATGATCTTGGCATGCTGTGCTTCCATCTCTTTAATCATTTCCAGAATTGCTTTTGTATTTGCCCTGCAATCTGCAACTGTAACCCCGGGCGTTCCCGCCGCCACTTTAATAAATCCCTGATTCATGACCTAATCCTCTTTTCCTTCTCGTTCTATCTGCGTGTCTTCCCCAATTATGCAGGATTTTTACCAGAAACATAACGTTTTCGTTCCTTTACCGTTACGCCTTCGTGCCCTGATTATTTACATTTTCTCAGAATTTCTTTCATTTCTTCCACAGTGAAGGTGTAATTTGTGTTGCAGAAATGGCAGTTCATTTCAATAGGCTTGCCTTCCTGGATCATTTCGTTTAATTCTTTTCTGCCAATGCTGATCAGCGCTTTTTCAACTCGCTCTCTGGTGCAGTTGCAGTGGAAGCGGGTGTCTGTTTTCTCGTTGATCTGCATATCAAAGCCTTCCAGAACCTTCTCAAGAAGGCTCTCCGGTGTATGTCCCTCTTCTAACAGACTGGTAACGGAATTAATCTTCTGTACGTTCTGCTCCAGTCTGGAAATGACTTCTTCCTCTGCAAAAGGCATCAGCTGTACAATAAAGCCGCCAGCCTGACGTACCGTATTGTTCTTGTTCATCAGGACTCCAAGACCAACTGCTGAAGGTACCTGCTCGCTTGTTGCAAAATAGTAGGTAAGGTCCTCTGCGATTTCACAGGTCTGAAGCATAACCTGACCGCTGTATGGCTCCTTCAGGCCCATGTCCTTGATCACGTTCAGAAATCCTGGTCCAACAGCGCCTGCCACATCCAGCTTGCCTTTGGAATTGGCTGGGATACAGACATCCGGATTGCCTACGTAGCCTTTCACATTTCCCTGGGAATCGGCTGTTACGGTAATTCCCTGAAGCGGACCGCCTGCCTTGATCTGAAGAGTCAGAACGTCTTTCTCTCCTTTCATCATGGAGCCCATCATGGCTCCTGCAGTGAGAAGTCTGCCAAGGGCTGCTGTCGCAACCGGACTTGTGTTATGGTGTTCTCTTGCAGTCTCCACCATCTGGGTAGTCACTGCTGCAAATGCGCGGATCTGGTCGTTAGCCGCTGTCGCGCGAATAATATAATCGTTCATGTGTTTTCTCCTCTAAAATTTAAACTCATCTTTGTTCAGCATCTTTGCAATTACAATCAAAATGCATTCCTGCCTTCGCGATATACACAAAATCATGCTTCACCCGATTTTGTGCCACAGTTCTCATTTTGCTTTGCTGAACAATTACTATACTTCCTTCCCATGTTCTCTTACTACAAAGGTAAGTCTGCCGCTGTCTTCCTTCGGCGGCTCCATAGTGTAGGCATCGTAAACTGCAAGCAGTTCCATACCTGCATTCTGAATCAGTTCCTTAATTTTCTCCAGCGGATAGGCTCTCTGGTAGTGAACTTCCTCTGTTTTCTCATAGAGCCCGTCTTCCCTTGGAATAAAAAGAGCCAGCTCATAGGTATTGATCCCGGATTCCTCATCGTAGCTGTTCTCCCAGATGAAGCTTCCTTCCTCCCGGTTCTCTGCAATGGTGGCATCCCCGATCATGGTCTGGTATTTGTATACCGTGTTCATATCAAACAGAAAGATTCCGTGGGGATCCAGGTAATTGTTCACCAGGGCAAATACATGCTGCAGTTCCTCTTCCTCTGTTATGTAATTCAGGCTGTCGCACACGCTGACAACCGCTCTTACGGTTCCGTATAGTTCAAACTCCTGCATATCCTGCAGAAGATAAAGAATGTCGTGTCCGGACTCCACACGCTTCTCCATGGCCTCTGCCAGCATTTCCTCGGAATTGTCCACTCCGATCATGTCATAGCCAGCCTCTGCAAGAAGCTCTGTCATCGTTCCGGTGCCGCATCCAAGATCCAGCACCAGTCCATCCAAAATGCCGTACTCTTTCAGCTGCTGTTTCAGCCATGCTCCCCAGGCATCGTAGTCCACATTATCCTGAAACATGTCGTAGACGTAAGCGAAGGACCCGTAAGCACTGGTATTATAAGCATTTTTCATTGTTTAAAATCTCCTTTTACTACATTTTTACTACAGTTTGCTACACGTCGTCTAAGTTTACGATCGCTATACGTTTCGCGTCCGACCAGGCGGCGTTATCCTTTTTCAGAATATCCAGGACACGGTTAAGCTGTTCGCTTCCTGGGTGGAACGCCTTAACAGCGTCGTCATAGTAAAATCTATTTATTTCCTTTTCGTCAAGTACCAGGTTTATAACCGAAACGTCCAGCGCGTCAGCTATTTTATATAGCATATCTACGCTGGGCTGTCTGCTTCCTTTCTCTATATGGGACAAAGCGCCGACGGAACACCCTACCTTCGCGGCCAGGTCTTTCCCTTTCATTTCGCGAAGATCACGGTAAAATTGTATGTTCTTGCCTATCACTGTTTCCACCCCTTTCGTTTGTCTTATAGACAATTATAATAAGCGTCGGCGTTTTTGTCCACTATTTAATTTTACACGCGGCAGACTTAAGCTTGCGTCCTTCCTGGAAAGGAATAACGGTATCTTCCTTCTTTACGCTGTTGGCGTCTTCTTCGTCCTCTGCTTCCGGGTTCCTTACCTTTTCCAGACGTTCGCCAAGTTTTATAGCTGCGCTATTTCTCATTTTAGCGGTAACGTGTCCATATCTGGAAGCTGTAAAGCCAGCGTCGTAGTGTCCTAGCTGTTCCTGTACTGTATTCATAGCTTCGCCGTCTTCCAGCATAACCGTAGCCACTGTATGGCGTAGATCGTGAAAACGCTTATGGTCGATACCCATAGATCGAAGGTTTTCACTCCACATTTTTGTAAAGTTTCTAGGGTAAATGTAAGTTCCTTTCCTGGTGCAAAATACCAGGTTGTCTGGGTTATACTCTATCCCTCTTTCTGCGGCTTTCTTTTTTTCTGTATTCTGCATCAGCCGCCAGAAGATCAGAAGCAGAACCATTTCTTCGGTAATCATAAGGGAACGTCTGGACAGATCAGTTTTAAGTTCGTCCCTAAACGGGGTACCGTTGTCGTCTACCATCTGATACACAAGCCGTAAGTATCCGTCCCCCAGTGTGATATTATGATCTTCCAGAAGTGTTTTTAAGGCTTTCGTGTCCCACTTAGGAAGCTTCTTTATATCGCCCCATGGAAAGTACCGGTCTACTGTTGTCCAGGGTATCCCTATATCTACGTGCTGCCAGTCAAGGCCAAGTATTTCGCCCCGTCTGCAAGCTGTAGTAAGCGTCAGCATATACGCCGGATAATAACGGTACTTCGTTCCTTTAATCCCCAGTGTTTCCATATCTTCGTCTGTCAGTATATTATTTGTCTTCGGTTTACTTTTTGGTCGTCTGGTCTTTTTTCCAGGGTTTCTGTTTATACGTCCCTTGTCTACAGCGTATTCTAAAGCAGCTATAATAAGTCGGCGTTGCTGGATAAGAGAAGACGCCGCTACCGGTCCGTGGGACGGTGCCGCTTCGCCTGTGTCGTCGTTAATTTCAAGTTTAAGGTTTCCATGTTCCTGTTGATCGTTCAAGTATTTTTGTATTACGTCGTCGGTAATGTCCTTAAGCTTGTATCGTCCGATACCAGGTATAATATGTTTTTCTATAGACGCCTTATAATTTATGTAGGTTCGTTCTTTAATCCCAGGTTTTATAACGATCTCTAACCAGTTCATTACCCACGTACTAAAAAGAACGTTATCGCCCCCAGGGATAACGCCAGCGTCAAGCTTATTTTGTGCTTCTCTAAGCTTATCCGCTACTTCTTTCCTGGTCTTTCCGTACAAAAACTTCCGATCTGGTTTACCGTCTGGTTTAACGCCGACAGTAAGAACCGCCGCCCATGTTCCGTCTTTACGCTGGTATACGCTACCTTCCCCATTTCCGCGTCTATGCTTCTTTGTGTTTCCTGGCATTAAAACCACCCTTCTTTCACTCTGTTTTTTGCCATATCGTAGGCGTCCTTTGAACGTTTGGCGGCTACGATATATGTAAGTGGGTTTCCATTTGCAAGGCGGATTCTGATATACACACGGTACTTATCAGACTTCACATTAAACAGCGCCTTAGATATGCTGTAGAACGCGTCAAAGGCTACAGTACAGCCGTCTTCCTGTATAGTTCCCTGGGATTTTTCCGCGAAGTCTACAGCCTGTTCCCTTGTGGAACATCTTTTATAGAATGTTTTATTATTCTGCATAGGCTACCTTCCTTTCGTTGTCTTAAAGTATATTTTTGTCTACAAGACAAGTATATGATATGTTTTATAATTTGTCAATAAGACAACTTTATACTTTCGGACAACAAAAAAAGAAAGCGGTTACCGAAGTAACCGCCCACCTATCTTACTGTTTCTTTAAATATGTCTTACTGCTAAAGCCTGTGTACTGCACACCGTTAAGTGTAACCTGGATATACAGCCATTTTGTACCGTTATAGCTTGTGTAGTATCCGTAGTTCTGTACTTTTGTACCCTCTGGAATAAGAACCATAGCGCGTTTATTCTTACCGGCACCGTGACGCATATATAAACCGGTCGTCGTAACGTAGGAACCAGCAAGGGACTTGTCGAAGCTTGCAGCCCCAGAACCCGCTACTACTTTTGTTACACCCGTATTCTGTGGTTTAGAAGGTGTAGGAACATTCTTGTTAAGAAGTTCGTTTACCTTGTTCTGTACGTCAGTGAAATTGTAGCCGCTGGCTTCCAGCTTCGTTTTACGTTCCGGCATATTTCCCCATACGCCTAAGATCACTTCACGGGCTACCGTAGTAAGGTCTTTTCCAGCTGCCGGGGTAACCGGTGTAACTGTATCGTCGGTATACTTAGGACTGATAAAGCCACGGATATAACGACCGTTAATTAACAAGGTACGCTTTTTAACGGCGTTGCTGTAGTTACCTTCTGTCACGACGAAGTAACCCGCTTTTTCATAAACCTCTGTTACAGTACCTACATGATCTGGAACACCTGTACAGTCAGTGGTAGCGAAGTTCATACCATCTTTCCAGTAGTAAAGAACCCCTTCACCTACTTTCGGTACGTGTGCGTCGTTTTCAATCCAGATACCTTTTTTCTTAGCTGCTTCGATCAGATAGTAGCAAGAAATTTCGATAGGCATAATCGGGGTATAACCCAGCTTAATAGCCGCTGCGGACCAGGTACAAGCGCACCACGGCCAGCTATAGTCCATTTTGGTACCGCGCGGGAAAGTCCCCTTATAACTGTTGTAAATCTCAATGATTGTTTTATAACTGCCGTCTGCTTCGTTCTTTCCTACCCAGGAATTAACAAGATCAGCTACAGCCTGTCTGGAATATCCCATAGTATTAACCCCTTCCTTGTTACAGTATTTCGTGATAAAGCCGTACACGACTTTCTGACGTGTTACGTAGTCGCCGACCTGGTTATTATTGGACTTGTCCGCCGGGTCGGTGCAAAGTGCCGCGTAGATCGTCTTCGCGGTATACGGCTTCTGTGTCTTTGCCAGGATACGGGTAAGCGCTCCACTTCCGCCCTGGTGGATAATGTTAATACATTCCATCATAGCGTCGTCGCTTAAGCTTCCATACTTCTTTTCGATCGAAGCGGCATACGTTTTAATCTGTGTTTCCATTAAAGCGTCCTGGCACTTGATACCGCCAGCGGAAGTAATGATAGCGATAATACATTTACCTTTCGCGGAAGTCTTCGTTACCCCGTAGGTTCCCCAGCTTTTACTTAAGTCAGCTGTAATACCGGCCGTATCCAGCTTCTTAAATTCTTTTGGGTACTTCTTCTGGATATTAAGCAGAAGTGTACGGGCTTCTTCGGCGTACCACTGGCCCGCGCCGATCGTAATAGCCTTTTCGTTCGGTGTATTCGCACCGACACCGGCAAAAGCGCCGTAGTTCTGTTTTCCGTAGACCTGGCCGCCAGATTCTACAGCGTAAAGAATTTTTCGTAATACTGTAATGTTTTCTTTTTTCATGTTAAAAGTTCCTTTCTTCCAAAAGAAAAAGACGCCCCGCGCGGCGTCAGATCAGTAATTATTTTTTCGGTTCTGTGTAAGTAAGTGCCTGTTTGCTATCCCCTACACCGTCGGTAGTTGGGTCTACCACGATACCAAGAATAGAAAGAACCATAAACAGGGCTTCGACGACGGAAAGTAACTTATTACCCAGGTCGCCCAGGTCAAGGGTGTAACCGAAGACCGAAGCGATAACCTGGATAAGAAGAAGTACCGCCGGGATAAGTGCCAGCCAGAAAGCCTTATTTTTAATTCTGACTTTCCAGTTAATTTTACTCTTGTCGTTCTGCTCATTCTCCACAGCTGTAAGCTGCTGTACTTTTTTATTCGCCATGATGTTCATTCCTTTCTACTTTCTCATGTTCAATATGTTCTATAAGGTCCGCCCTACCGATACCGGCGCTATCCATACGTTTATGCGCGGAACGTATCGAAGCGTCCAAAAGGGCTACTTTTTTATCAAGTTCCCGGACCTCTTTTTTGGTCGTGTTAATGTCTTCTTTGATTGATTTTACGTCGTACCCTATCTGGTCCAGCTTAAGACTGATCTTCGTATCGGCTGCCACCTTCTGGGTGGCTTCCTTAATCTGCTGATCTACGTCTTTCTGGCTCTGCGATTTTTTACCCGTAAGTGTGTTATATACAGTACAGGCGATCGTAACAAGGGCGATAAGTAAAGCGAAAGACATTGTTGTATCTCCGGTCATGCTGCTACCCCACTTTCATTTATTATCGTTTCTACGTCTTCTAACAGCTGCATTTTAAAGCGGTAACAGTCGTTATGTTTCATCATACCCATATAAGACTGTAACGTGCTGTTATATCTTTCGTAAGTAAGATTCCCTGCTACGTACTGTTTTGCAGCTGCCTTAAGTCGGCGTTTAATACGTAAAGAAGTAGACTTTCTTACAGTTCTGTGTGTAGACCAGATATGTAAGCCTACGAACTGGATACCCATAGATACCGGACGTATACAAGTCTTTTTGTTTAAAGCAAGCTGTAGTTCTTCGTCCAGGAACTTACTTATACGTTCTTTGATTTCGTGTAATTCTTCCTTACTCTGTGAAAGTATTATTACGTCGTCCATGTAACGTATATAGAATTTTGTTCCCAGTACCTTTTTACAGAACTGGTCTAACTCATTCAAATAGACATTTGCTAAAAGCTGGCTTGTCAGATTACCGATAGGCATACCGCGGTCAGTAAGGCGTTCGGCGTCTTCTACATTGTCACATATAGACAAACCGAAAGCGTTTGTACCGTCACCTTTTACGATAACGTTTAACAGTTCCAACATATCCGGGTCTTTAATTTTTCTTTCCAGAATTTCCATAAGCTTATCATGGTAAATTCTGTAGAAGTATTTCGCTATGTCCAGCTTAAGGTAATACCACTTACCGCCTAAAACTTCCGTCTGCTTTATCATATCTTGCAGACGATCAGCAGCGGCCTTTTGGCCTTTACCGCGCCGACAAGCGTAACTGTCTTCTATGAAAGTTTTATCAAAGATAGGGTAAAGCAAAGAATACACCCACCACTGGGCGACGCGATCACGAAAGGGAAGCGCCATAATAAGCCTTTTCTTTGGCTCATAAACGTAAAATTCCCGGTACGCGCCTACAGTATAGGTGTGGTTCTTTAAGTCGTCTAACAGGGCTAACAGATTTCCTTCAAGGTTATCAGTAAATTGTAAAACGTCACCACGGTACCGCTTACCCTTTGCAGCTTTCCGATAGGCGTTATACAGACAGGTATAGTTACAGTTCGGAAGATATATGTTGCCTACGCGTTTTGCCATTGTAACTACCTTCCGTTTTTCTTTTTCAGCGTGTCGCACCGTTCGCCGAAGCTACTAAAGTACGTCCGTTCCTAACCTTTATTTTCTGCTTTACAGCAAGGATACATAACCCTTTACCTGGTCGCGTGTTACAGCCCTTAAGCTGTAGACTAGAGGATTTCCAGGTTAAGCGGGGCGGAAGCCAATGTTGTCATTGGAATTAGAACGCGGGTTGTTGCCATTCAGATAGAAAACGCCAGCGTTAGACGTGTTGTTCCAATTCCCACCGCGGAAGAAGCCACATTTAATGTCATGTACACTAAGTATTTATTTGCTTACCGACTGTATCCAACCGCCGACCATACGGCCGATTTCGTCTACCATGGCCGCCCAGTTTCCGTACTTATCTACAGATAAATACTTAAGTTCTGGGTTTGCTGATAGACGAAGATAAGACCGTAGTTTGTCTACTTCTATGTCCAGTTCGGTAAGCGTAGTTTTCTTGTAGTGCTTATGATTAGTTTCTATGACGATTCCCAGAATACGGTACATACAAAGCCTTATTTCCGAAGCAAGGGCGTATCGTTCATGTTTCGGAAACTGTTTTAAGCAAATATTCCCGTAAACTATCATATCTTCTACTTTCGTTTTAATATAAAGTTCTCTGGTATCCGCCATAGTCTTTTCACTCCTTTAGTTGGCGGTGTCCGCTGTCGCGGCCACTACAGATTTACAAAAGAATGTAAGCGGGGCGGAAGCCAACGTCGTCACCGGAAGAAGAACGCGGGTAGTAGCCATCCAGAGAGAAAACGCCAGCGTAAGACGTGTAGCCCCAACGCCCACCGCGGAAGAAGCATTTTTCCCCGTCATTCCTTGCGTAAAATCTGTCCCCGCCATGATCGCTGTTATCCGAAGGGAAGACGGCTAACGCCTTCAAAATATCCGGTATTGTGATACCGGATTCTACAGCTAAATCTTTGAACGGTGTAGACGGCCACTGGTCGCCGCTTGTCGTCGTTTTTACTGTAGTGCTGATCTTCGGAACACCGCTTACAATGTCAATTTTAAGCGTACCAGCTGTACCAGGTGCCACAAGGGTACCGTCTGGTAAAATAGCTTTCCACTCCGCGCTTCCAGCTGTAAGGTCTGCTGTGTTCTTTGCTGCATTGTTTCCGGTCAAAATATGGATTTCTCCATTATTTGTACGAAGTCCGATAGCCCATTCCCAGCCGTCGCCGTTCAGACCGTAGATACCGTTCGGGGTTCCGTCGTGTGTCCAGCTGTTCGGACCACTACCAGTAAGCCCCAGGTTAATACGTCCGTCGCTTCCTACAGTTCCAGGTCTGCACTTTTCATGCGGGTAACCATGATCGCTGCCGTAGTTGTTATTTCCGCGTGGGTAGTAACCATTTGCCTTACACCAAAGGGCAATAGCGGCATATTCCGCGTTTGTCATACAATGCCAGCCCGGACCTTTTGCACGACAATAAGCGATAGCCTGGTCCATGTTGGTATAAACTTTCGGCACCTGTCCAGGAAGGCTACACGCCCTTCCGTCATGTACCATAGCCATAAAGGTACCTACGAAGATTTCCGGCTTTTCGGCGTCGTCAACCATGAACGCCGGAAGTGCTTTTGTGCTGTCAGATAAACCGACGTCCTTATAGGACAGCTTCGGGATAATATTCATAATAGACGGGTACCCTTTGTCGTCGTATAATACTGTCTGCTTTCCACCGCTGGCAGCTTCTACAGCCTGTCTGTATGTGTCCTTAATTGAAAATGTAAAAGCCATTTATTTTACCTCGCTTTCTTTCTGTGCCTGGGTCATATCTGGGATACCCCACAGACATAAAGTAACGTCCCTCATGTTTACGTCTAAAGCTACTTCTTCCAGAATGTCGTAGCCTTCGTCGTCTGTTTCGCCTGTCGGCTGATAATCGTATTCCCTTGCCGGGATTTTTACGGACGCTACATACCAGTTACCTACGCCCTTTTCCAGCGCTGTAAAGCCGGAATTAAGGCTTACGTCTACGGTTACAGCTACGTCCTGTAATTCTTCGTTAAGGTCGATTTCGATAGGCTCTACGCCCGGTACGGTAAGCTGTAAAATGGTTCCTTTTGTTTTCCACTTCGCCTTAGTACCACTGTTTACGTGCTGTATTCTCATTGTTATTACCCCCTTACTGAATATTTGTGTTAATGATCGTCCAGGTAAAGCTTACAGACTTCGCGCTACCTAAATTTCTTACTTTAAAGCCGTTACTTGCTTTATCGTAAACTTCAAGGTTTACCTTTCCAATGTCGTCGGCAGCTGTCACACACAAAGTAACGTCATAGTGTGGCGTATTTGTTTGTATATGTTCTGTACCGGCCGGAATAGGTACTAGGACGAACGGATAAGTAGTAGAAAAATATCCCCCAGGCGTTCCGGTAATAGTGGCTTCACCCTGTAAGAAACGTTTTTCAAAATCTACTTGTCTGTTTTTGTGTGCAAGTCCAGCCTGTCTAAGCGCTTCGGCAGCAATAGCACCGATAACGTTATGTGAAAAGCTGATACCGTCAGTCATACGGTTAAGCCTGGACTGTGAAAGTGGTGTACCCTTCTGGATAACTTCTACGTTGTCTGGAACCAGCTTATAATGTCCGCTGTTTCCCGGCACCTCTTGTAACGTATAAGTCTGTTCACCGTTAATAATACGGTCTAACCACTCTACCGGGTCCCAGGTCTGTACCTCTCTTTTTACTTCTTCACTCATAAGGCCACCTCTCTTAATTCAAGTTGGAATACTACCAGAAGATTTTTTTCTTCTGGTTTTGGTACGACGTCCTGGCGCTGGATAAGTAAGTTTCCGTCTTTGTCGTACAGCTTCGTGTTTGTTACGGTACCGGATAAAGTATCATCTAAATAAATGTTTACTTTAAACGTAGCACCTTCCACTGTTACGCTCTTGATCGGAAGCGTGTAATCCTTGCCACTGATCGTACATACTGCCCTTGTAATCGTTTCTGCGACTGCTTTATTAAATACAGCAAGTCCTTTCTGTTCAATCATAGGCGTTTATCCCCCGTTTCCATTTCCCCAGCTTGTACATATCTGGTACTTGTTACGGCGTCGCTTTCTTCCACGGACATTACAGCGCTGTAAATACGCCCTTCCGTAGTTACCGACGGTATGGTACCGGTTTCTGTAACTTCGCTGGATTGTTTATAAGTTTCTATGGTATAAGTGCCGTCTACTGCTTCCGCTATCACGGTACGATACACGCGCCCTTCCGTAGACACGAAAGGTAGCGGGCCGCTGGCAATCGTCCCGGTTTGGTCATAGTCACGAAGAACGGTATCTACCTTTCCAGAAACACCAAGACTGGCACTATATAAGCGCCCTTCTGTGGCAGTAAAAGGAAGGGTACCGCATATAGCAGACGCGCCAGCTTCCGGCACGTTGTACCCGTAAACATGGTACTGTGTAAGCATTTCCAGACCGCCTGTTATGATGTACTCAAATTTGTACTCTGTTCCCAGGTGAGCGTGTATAATGTTATCTACAGCTTTTTTAAATTCTTCCAAGAATGTAGGTACGCCGCGCTGGAACACGATAGTAACCAGACATTCCGCCGGGTCTATGTAGACCCTTATCTTTTCGCCGTATGCTTCCGCGATTCTGTGTATCATAGGGGCGCCAAAGTTTTCGTAATTCTGCAAACGTGCTAATACTTTAGGTCGGCGCGTAGCGTAGTCACCGTTTGGAAGCATAGGCAAGCCTACAGACTGTTCCCAAAAAACAAGCCCCCAGGTCGCCGTAAGTGGTGATAGCTGTAGGGCTAAGTCGTCTTGTTTTTCATTTACCAGGTCGTACCCCCTGGCTTTTGCATTTATGATATAAAAAAATAGCTGGCTTTCCTGGTAGTAACTGGCGGAAGATTCTACCATACCTTCGGTACGATCACTTATTACAATGTCCTGTTTTTTAGGTATCACGTAAGACTTACCTTCTTTACGGTAGGTATTTCGTATGGCTCTATCGTTATATCCGCGGTTCCGCCATTTACTGTAAGGTCGTCGTAGTTTGCGACGCCAGACAGCGTACCTAAGATAGCAGCTATCTTTTTATAAACGATAGGGCTTAACTCTTTCGTGTCGTCATTTCGGTTAAATACCCGCGACTTCACGTATTCCGTGACAAGTTCCGTAAACTGCTGTAGAACTTCCGCCCGGTCTACGTTCTTTTCATATTCCACATGGGCAGAAATGTTAATGTCGTAAGGCGTTCCCGTTATCACGGTTACTACAGCACCACCAGGCGCCTTACCGTATCCGTACCCCTCATATGCTTTAGGGTCCAGGTATTCCTTAATGTCGTTTACTATAGACGTATCCAGCGGTCCGTAAGTATCGTCTACGACGACTACGCGAACCGTACCGCGTCCGTCGTGTCCGTTATCTTTGTTCCAGCACATATCTACAAGGACTTTTCCGACCTTAACGCCGTAGTCTTTATAGAATCCGTCCACTACCCAACGTTCGTAGTCGTGAACGTTTCCGCCTGTATCTGGGTTTTCTGCCTTATCAAGCATTCTTGTCCAGGCAGCGTCTAAGCTTTCCCTTTCAGCAGCCATAACCACGATACCTTTATCCGTGATTGATGTTACGCCAGCTATAGGTGGTTGTAAGATAAACTCACTTCCAGTAGCAAGGTTTCCATCGCTTCCGGTCAGTGTACAAGTTATACGGACGTCTACAGCTTTATCACTTAGGAAAATCGTTTCACGATCTGCGGTAAACTCTATCGGGTTACCGTCTTCGTCCGTAACGACGGAAGTAAAGGTGTAACCCTGTGGGATTCTTACGCCGGGGTCTGCTACAATAGACAGCACCCTTTTATTTGCTGTAGCTTCGATTCTGGTAAGACCAACCCTTTCCATGTGTTCGTCCATGTGTTCGTCTTCGCAAAACTGTGGGAAAGCGTTCTGTAAAGTTCTGTCCTGGGCTATTTCCAGCTGCATTACCTGGGCGACGTCCGGCATAATCATATCGTAGGGAAAATCGCCGACTTCCTTACGCCAGGTATCCGGTATCTGGGATAAAAGAAATTCTTTAATATCCGTCGCGGACTGTAAGAACACTGGTACAAATTCTGGTCTTTTCGTCATACTTCCACCCCCTCTACTAAAATTGAATTTCTGAAAATGTCCGTAAACTCAATGTCTACAATAAAACAAGGGGTTCCGTTTTTGTCTTCCCCTTCTTCTACAGATACACTGTCTACGCTTGTTATCCACGGGTCATAGGCTATTGCTTCTTCCGCGGCTCGTTTTACTTCCGAAAGTCTTACGTCTTTCGGATAATCACCACAAATACCATAAGCTTTTACGTCGCTTCCGTATACGTGATTTTCTTCTTCGTTTTCAAAGTCGCCATATACAGGAAATACACCGCGTTCGGTTTCTTCTGCTTTTACGGCGATCATGCCTACGGCTTCTGACCCGGTTACGGTTTTTACGGTACCGTCAAGACCTATCACAAATTCCCCGGTATCAAAGTCAAATACCGGTACCCTTAAGTCAATGTCCGCCATAATAACCACACTCCGTATATATTCTGTAATCAATAGGTACCAGGGCGTATTTTACATTGTTCGGCGTACCGTAAGGAATGACCGCTACGCGATCACCACTTTTAGCGCTCTTAGGCGCCATAACCTTACCACTTCCATAGGTCACCGCTACACCGTCCACTTTACAGCTGTTAGAACCCGTCATAGTTCCGGTTCGTCCGCTGCCCGTGATCTTCGCTACGATTCCCCAGCGCTGGTGTTCTGACCCTACCAATGGGTACGCTAAAAACTGATCGCCCTTACAGATCGGATAGACAGAAACCGGTATGTCAAACATATCGGCGTCTATATTAAGTTCTGTTCCTACCAGTTTAAATTTTACTGGATTCGGCTCTGCGGAAGTCGCTTGTAAAAGGTGTAATCCTTCCAGTACGCTATCCTTTTGACCGTTACCCCTTAATGTACTTAATGCGTCTACAGACCCTAACATACTACCCCTTCTTTCTACTTAGGTACCTTACCAGATATTATTTTTATAAAATCTTTATGTGAATAACCGCTTACTTCTTATACAGCTGGAAGATTATTTTTTACTGTTGTCGTATTGGATTTCCGGTATATCTTCCGTAGCTGTAAGGTCAAAGTCCAGCTGTATAGCGTCGTCGGCTAAAAATGTATGTGATACATTTCTTACCCAGTAGCCACCGACCATCCCGGTATTTTTTTCTTCTACGTAAATCGGGTCGCCTACGAAGAACTGACCCATAGCGCCATCCGAATTTAAGCCGGACATACTCATGGTAGAAGTAATCTTAGATAAAGACTTAAGCTTTTGTTTTGCCATCTTAGATAAGTTTTTATCCTTGTCGCTGATTTCTTCGTAATACTGGGTATTACCATATAAGGCTTTATTTTTTGCATTAACCTTTGTGGCCGTTTTTCCAGTTTCCCGGTTAATCAGCTTTACCGTGTTATACATTTCTTCTATGCTACGTTCTCTACTGGCAGATATAAGGTTACCACCTGTTTTAAACGCCCATATCATTTCTGGTACAGTACGTCGCTTTAACAGTATCCCATTATTTACGGGGTCGTATCTAAACCAAAATTTGTCACCGCCACTATTCCACGTCCTAGCTAAGACGTCTACCGTAATTTTATCTGGGGCGCCTTTCTTATACAGGACGTGGGAAATAACAACGTTCGTGTTTTCCAGCTTATATACCTTTAATCCTATCTTTTTCGCCATGCTCTTTATGATCTGGGTAGCTGTCTGATTCTTAAAGTAATAATCATCTTCGTGTTTCCCAAACAAAAAAAGCGGGTCGTATGCGGTTATACTGTTTGTTCCGTCGTGTTCCTCTTTCTGCTTTTTTATCTCACCGATAAACCAGCGTTTCCCTTTATAGAAAAGTTCTACTTTGTGGGCTAAAAGGTCCAGGCGGTTCCCATATAAAGACAGCTTAAAAGTCAAGGTACGGCAGCAAGCGTTAAGCTGATCTTTAATAACTGGGTTATCAGCAAGGACACCCGTAAAGTCGTTTCCATCTATTTTAAGCTGTAGTTTTCCCATTGATATAGCCTACCTTTATATTTTCTCGCAATCAGAAGCATTAACCCAACCGTACACCATAGCCCCGCTATAATGTATAAGGTGGTATGGGTGCTTATTGCTGTTTACAATCGTACAATTACATTTTGCTTTTCCGCGTGTTACAGTTGGTCTGGAAGCGTCCGAAGAAATATAAACCGGTCCGCCCTTAAACTGTACCTTGTCGCCTTTCTTGATCGCGGTCTTTTTCTTGTTTTTGGAAGTCGAAGGTTTAGATACTGGTTTCGGGTCCCTTTTCTTTACAGTGATATACTTTTTCGCCTTTACTTTCACTTGTGGAAGTTTTACGTATTCTTTAAATTCCAGATCGTAGTAGTAATCTAACTCTTGTCCTTCATAGTCCCCCTGGAAGGTTTTAATCTTCATGGACCTATTGATATTCATAGCCGGTATGATAACCTGTACCACAGTTCCGGCGTTCTTCCATTTGTTTATAGTATTGATATACCATTGTACTGTTTTTAAACTCTTGTTATTGCAGTACGAAGCGTCATATCGGGAAGGGAAGAAGGACGACCAGCTAAGGCCGTCCAAGCTTTTACCGTCGTTAAAATCGACTTCTCCCTTTCTCCATATGTTTACTGTTTTTGGCGTACTGCTACCGTCTGATACGTTGACTTTTGGCGGTATAACTGGAATGTTCAGTATTACGCCGCCACCTTTGATAGTTATATTAACTGTCTTATCGCCTTTCATTTATAACAATACCCCCAGGTCTGCGCTGCTTATTACTTCGTCAGCGCCTTTCAGTTCCTCTATAAGTTCTTCCAGTAACTCTTTTACAAGCTGCTTTTTGTCCTTGTCGCCGGTATCGTTAAGAATGATCTTTTCAATTACCAGCTTAATTTCTTTTTTCAGTGTTTCTGCTTTACTGCTACCTGTCGGACTTACCGGGATATTTCCAGCTAAAGCCGGAACATCTGATAACGTACTCTGTACTTCCTGTACCGGGCTGTTTCCCGAATTGTACGTTACTGGTGCGGTTATACCGTTAGCCAGCTGTTCGGAAGCACTTTGTACCTGTCCTACCATCTTTTCAATACCGATAGCCATACCTTCGCCGGTATACTGTCCTATTTTCATCATTACCCTTGAAGGTGAATGAATTTGTAACGCCGACTGTATAGTAGAACGTACAGTAGACGCGATCGCCTGGGCCTGTGCGTAGATCGCACCAGCACCAGAAGCAAGGCCAGAAGCAAAACCAGCGGCGGCGTTATAACCGGCACTGTGAAGGTTAATACTGTTAAAGGTTGCAGTTACAGCATTTACTACAGTCTGTGCGGCGGATACCGCTATACTGGTTCCGGCAAGAATACCAAGGGCTAACCCCTGTACTGTCTGAAGACCTGTACTGTTTGCTGTAGATACGGCGGTAGGTGTCATACCTGTAATACCAGATACTAAAGACTGTATCATGGTCGTACCGGCCGTAAGTGCTGTCGCGGAAGCTGCTGTACCGGCCGCTGCTATACTTGTAGTAAGTGCTGTCTGTACAGAAGTACCGACAGTCGTAGCCGCCGTGGAAGCGCTCGCGCTGATCGAAGATAAACCTTGTGTAAGGTTCGTTCCTACCTGGGTACCGATATTGTTAGCGGCTTCACCGGCTCCCGTTGCTGCTGTCGTAAGACTTTCAGTTAAGGCAGTTCCCAGATTAGTACCCAGGGTAGCTACCGCCGTGGTCGCTTGTGTAGAAGCCTGGTCTACAGCACTTGTAAGCGCTGTTCCGATATTTGTACCCATTTCGTTAATAGCGGTCGTCGCCTGTGTGGAAGCGTCCGTTATTGACGTCGTAAGACCTGTCGAAAGTGTTTGTGATAGCTGCTGTGTAGAAGCTGCTACCTGGGCGTTTGCTGTATCCAGTCCGGTAGTAAGACTGGTTCCTACCTGGGTACCCACATTCGTAGCCGCCGACGTTGCCGTAGCGGTTCCGTTTGTAAGACCTGTGGTAAGGTTGCTGGTAGTGTTGGTACCAAGCTGTAACGCTGACAGATCAAGTGTAGAAGCACCGTTATTAAAACTTGTGCTTAAGCTGTTAATAGTGTCCGTACCTAACTGCGAAGCCGTAGCTTGCAGACCAGCACTGCCTGTAAGAAGGCTGTTGTTTAAGTTTGTAGCCGTTTCTGTTCCCAGGGTCGTAGCCGTTGTAGTAAGCTGGACGCCACCAGTATTAAGACCGGCTAAAATACTGTTCGTAGCCTGTGTTCCACCAGAAGCAAGGTCTACAGTCTGCATACCGGAAAGAATACTATTACTTGTGTTCGTTCCGACTGCTGTAGCACTATAATTAAGTGTTCCAGAACCCGTGTTAAGCCCATTGGCTACGCTGTTCGTCGCTTGCTGTCCGTAACCTTCCAGTACACCGTAGTCAAACTGGAAATTCTGGGTAGCTGTCTGTGTGGTTTGAGAAGCGGCAGACGCCACATTACCACTGGACGAAGTTACACCAGACGCCACACCGTCACCGGCCGCGCTTCCGGCTTCTTCGCCGTCACCAAACAGCCAGCCTGTAAAGTCACTCCACAAGCCCTTTACGCTGTCTACCAAACTGGTAAAACCAGACATAAAACCATCTTTAATTCCGTCTATAATTTCGCCACCTACAGCTATCCAGTCTGTATTAAAGATCGTGTCTATGATAGCAGAAATTAACTGCGGAATTGCCGCGATAATCATAGGGATAGCTTGTATCAAACCGGTAACCAACGAAACGATAATTTGAACACCCGCTTGTGCAATCGTGCCAAGGTTTGAAATAATTCCCTGTATAAGAGAAATAACAAGCTGTATACCGCCCTGTATGATAGTTGGCAGCATTTGAGTTAAGCCTGTAACAAACTGCTGGATTAAAAGAACCGCCGACTGTAGGATAAGTGGGATATTAGAAATAATACCCTGTGCTAGTCCTAAGATCAGCTGTACACCAGCCTGTAAAATTACAGGTAACATTTGTAAAATTCCAGATAAAAACGTCGTAATAGCCTGTACCGCGGAAGCGATTAGCATAGGGGCATTTTGTACGATACCTTGAACCAGTGACATTATAAGCTGGGTCGCTGTCTGTAAGATCATAGGCAAACCACTTATAAATCCCTGTACCAGCGTATTTATAGCCTGTGTAGCGGCGGTTAAAAGCTGCGGTATCTGCGGTATCATACCCTGGACAAATTGTAAGATCAGCTGTCCGCCGATCATAATTACCTGTGGGATTAACACAAGTAACCCGTTAATAAACGCGGCGATCGTGGAAGCCGCACCGGAAGCGATCGCCCCGGAATTTGCCTGTATTCCAGATAAGAAGCCCTGTATAAGCTGTACGCCCATACTTACCACTTGTGGCGCGTAGCTTGCTATCATGGTTACAGCTTGCCCTAAAACGTTACCCAACTGTGCTACGAAAGCAGAAAAACCGCCGTTCGTGAGTGCGTCGGAAAGACTACCCACCATTTCGGTAGCTGTTTTTGTAACGCTTCGTAATGGACCTTTGATATTATCGTAAATCGCAATACCTAAACCTTCCAGACCAGACTTAAGTATGGTTACATCACCCTGTAAGTTGTCCAGCTTAATAGCTGCCATTTCCTGGGCGGCGCCGGAAGAATCCTGTATAGCAGACGTCAGCTTATTAAAGTCTTCGTCGCTTGCGTTTGCGATCGCCAGAAGACCCGACATAGCTTCCTGTCCGCCAAGCATAGCGGCGTAAGCGGCTTTCTGATCTTCCGTCATTCCTTGCATACCTTTACGCATATCGCCCATAATAGTACCGAAGGACTTCATACTACCGTCACTATTTGTAACGGTAAGTCCCAACGCGTCCATAGCTGTCTGGGCTTCTTTTGTAGGTTTTGCAAGTCGTGTAATGGTACTTCTTAAGGCGGTACCAGCCTGGGAACCTTTAATACCAGCGTTCGCCATAAGACCAGTGGCTACAGCCATATCCTCAATGGAATAACCCATAGCACCAGCGGCGGCACCTACATACTTAAAGGTTTCGCCCATCATTTCGACGTTAGTATTTGCGTTGGCAGAAGCCGCCGCCATAACGTCGGCGAACCGTCCGCTTTCGCTTGCTTTCATACCGAAAGCTGTTAAACCGTCGGTAACAATATCGGACGTCTGGGCCAGATCAGCACCGGACGCGGCGGCAAGGTTCATAATACCGTCGATACCGGATACCATATCCGTAGTTTTCCAACCGGCCATAGCCATGTATTCCATAGCGTTCGCGGCTTCGGTGGCGGAAAAGGCAGTAGTCGCGCCCATCTGTTTAGCCTTTGTTTCCAAAGCTGTAAAGTCTGACCCAGTAGCACCAGAAATAGACGCTACCGACGACATAGCGGCTTCAAAACTAGACCCCACTTTTACGGCGGCCGCCGTAGCCCCAGCTACAGCAGTTCCGGCAGCTGTAACACCAGCCGCCACGCCTTTCGTGATCGCGGTTATACCTTTACCCAGTCCACTAAGTACAGCGGAACCGGCGGACTTTGCTAAACTTCCGACTTTTGATAAGCCGGAATGTAAAGCAGAAAGCGACGTACTGGCTACCTTTTGTAAAGCGGTCTTTAACCCCTCTACGCCAGATTTACCGTCCGTCGCCTTATTCTTTATATTACTTAAACTGTTTACGATACCAGATACTTTAGTAGCCGCAAACATCTTCATGTTGGAAGCTAAACTTTTCACGCCATTAACGGCGCCTGTAACGCTTATCTTCCCGATATTTTTAAGCGCGTTTACGAAGCCAACGACACCGGTACGCCCTTCCTGTATGGTAGACTTGAACTCTCTAAAACTGGCTACCAGACTGGTAACCTTCTGTTGTGCCATTGTCTTAAGGTTCGTCGCCAAGTCTTTCGCCGACGTAACCCCGTTCTTCATGGATTCCACAAGCCCGGTTAATTTCTGGGAAGCGATCTGTTTTAAAGTTCCAGGTAATTGTTTAAGGTGTTGGGTTCCAGCGTCGAACTGGTCCATAGCAGCTTTCCAGCGGTTTGTACTTTCCGTGGACTGCTGGATAGGCGCTTGACTTTCCTGTGCGGCGCTCCCTATCTCCTGTATGGTATCGGCCATACTTTCAGCGCCACTTACGGCGTCGGTCATACTGCTACCCATATTGTCGGCGATAGAACCGACATTCTGTAGCCCGGAACCTAACCCGTTCGCGGCGCTTGCTGTTTCTGCCATAGAAGCTGTGGAAGAAGACATAGCGGAAGAAATACCAGTGATCTGACTTTTAAAAGCTTCCGCATTATGTCCGGCGGCGGTCAAGGTACTACTAAAATTATCCGTTAATGTAAGGGTTGCCCCCATTGTAAAATCGGACATTTATATTACCTCTTTTTCTGTCTTGCTTTTGCTGCGCGCTGTTCTTCTTTTATCTTAAGCAAAGTGGCTTGATAAACAAATTCTTTTTCGGAATAGGGAAGGTTATATATCTGACCCGGCGTTATGCCCTGGGTGTTCCAGATATAGGCCAGAAGCTTCGCTTCCCTGTCCGACTTTAAGAGTTTTTTACAGAGTCTTTAACCTTTTTCTTTGCCTTATTTCCAAAGCCAGAAGCGTTCTGTACAGCTACGGCGAAGTTTACGATTTCGCCAGGTGGAAGAAGTGTAGATAAAGCGCCTTCCGCTGTATGAACACCCAATTTTTTAAGCAACGCACCGTTTGCAAAAGTAAAGTTGCTACGCTGGTCTTTGTCTACAGCTAAAATAACGATCTTCGTCATAAGCTTGTCGTCGTCTACCTTTGTCTGGATAACGCCGTTTTCGTCCTGGTCGTATGTTACACAGTCTTTCTTAGCCTGTTTATAGTCGTCGTAAGAAATAGCTGTGTAAGGAATATCCCCTAACTTTTCAGAATGGAAGAAGCCCTGTTTTTCAGCTGTAAGGTCTGCTGTATCCATGCCTAAGATTTCTTCCAGGCTTAAGAACTTCGGTTCTTCTGTAGTTACTGCTTCCTGGTCTGCTTCGTCTTCTGTCAGACCTTCCACATAGGACGGTACCGGTGTTACCGGCTCTACTGGTAACGGCTGTGTAGCTGTATTTTCCTGTGTAGCACCTGTGTTAATTTCCTGTTCCTGTTTGTTCATTACTGTAATGTCTGCCATTTTTATTTTCCTACCTTTCTTGTTTAAAAAGGGGCGCTTTTCACGCCCCCGGATAATTAGTTAATAGATTTCAGATACTTGTAGTCGTCAAAAGTAAAGTCCATTTCGATCTCTCCAAGTTCCCCAAGTTCAAAGCTCATAAGCTGGGCGCTGTCGAAGGATACACCGATAAACATAATATATTCTTCGCCCTTAGATGTTGGGTCTTTCAGCTTCGCGGAAAAGTTGTATTTCGCGTGTGGGTTATCCGCCGCTTTACGTTGAAGTCTACTGTCGATCTTGTGCGCTGTAATGGTTCCGGCACCAGAAGCAGCGATTACCTTATGACCTTTCATAAGTTTACCAGCCTGTAAGACTTCTTCTTTGTCATAATCTACGTTCGCTTCAAAGGCTTTTGTTTCCTGCATCTGCTTACCGTTTTCGTCATAAACAAAGCCATACAAACCGTTAATTACTTCGTTAGCATCAAACATTCTTTACACCCCCTTATTAAAATACCGTACTAAGCTTCTGATAAATTTTTTCCGGGCTTTCGTTCGGTGTGATGTCACCTACGAAAAAGGCTTCATTTGCCTTAGCCTTCTTTGTGGCATTCTCCCCGTAGTAGTCCGGGTCTGGCTCATAGGAAGCGCCTTCTTTAAGAATTTCTTGTGCTACCAGCGGGTCAAGGTACTGCTGCTGTACCGTAGTCGCATAGGTCGCGCGGAAAGAATCTGTATTAGATTTCGCTTTCTTATATTCCTCGCCGAAAAGTTCCAGATCATGTACCACGTAGTCGATCGTGGAAGAAACACGGATAGACCCCATTTCTTTAACCTCTCCCGATTTCGGGGAAGTAAGGGTATTTACCCCTTCGTCGATCTCTACTGTGTCGCCCTTCGCTACAAAGATAATGGTACCGGCTTTCTTTGCGCGTTCTCTGATACTCTTTTTCAGACGTACATTAACCGCCTGGTATGGTACGGTTTCGTCTGTAAGGGAACTGTTAAGGGCTACCGCTGCCACTCTTGCAGCTACAAAGATCGCCATTTCTGCCGCTGTATACCCGTCACAACCATTACCCACGTTAATTACAGGTCTGTAATTGATTTCCCTTGACTTCGCGTTAGCGGTATCCGTAGCAGAATCCCAGGCTTTCGGACCACCTGTTACGAAGGACACGTAGAAACCTTCCTGTCGTACATCTTTTACCCAGGCGATCACTGTAGAAATAATACTTTCGTCAGATACACCATCTAAGGAAAAAGCGTTAGCGGTTCCGTCTGCTTCGATCTCGTCCAGGAACGCTGTGTAGTTTGTCACAGTAACGACGTCGCCGTTATTTCCGCCCTTAAACTCTACGCCCGCGTTTGCTTTCGGAAGCGCGGTACCCTTAGTCTTTACACGGATATAGTCAGAAGCATTTACCATAGTTACCAGACTATCTACATCAGATACCAGGAACGAAGTAAGCTCTACAGCATTTTCTACCAGACTGATCTTAATAGAACCGTCCTCTACACCGTCTTTTACCACAAGTACAAAAGGTCTTGTAGTTGGGTAGACAGTTTCAAATACCCAGGTATCAACGGTAGCAGCTGCTACTTTAGCTTCTGCTGTAGCCATACGGTAACCAAGTACCTTTTTAGGCTCCCCGTTTGACGCGTGGGTATAAATCTTTCCTACGGAAAGGGAAGAACCCACCGCGTTGTAGTTGTCCCTTAATTCTCTAAGGTTTCCGGCCGTAAGTTCGTTTACCGGTCCCCAGTCAGCGGTAAACGGATATGCTACGATACCGCGACCGCCACTTGTTATAGAAGTTGAAATAGCAAGAATAAGGGAATATACACCACTTAAAATCTTGCTTTCGCCTTCTGTGTACAATCCAGCCATTTTACTTTACCCCCTTGTGTACAGGTTTTTTGAGGAACGCGGCCAAAGCGTCCGCGGCTTCCTGTTTTGTAAGTTCGTCTTTTTTTACGCCGTACAATGCACCTGTCATAATGGCGGGCGTTGTGTTAAATACGGCGGCAGACGCGATTAAATCATTTTTTGAGAACGTAGAAGCGGTAACTTTTTCCGCCTGTGCGTTCCCGGTTTCTTTAGCTGCCATACTTTCGCTTCCTTTCTATTTTTCTGGTTTTACGTCCAGTCTGGTATACATAACGTCGGCGGTCGGCGTACTTGCGTCCCAGCCCTTACGCTTATAAGCCACTTCATACGTAAGTGTAAAAGTAGCGTCTAAGCTTTCGCCGTTGTTAAATCTGGCGACGACGTTTTTTAACCAGCCTACGCGTTTTCCATCTTCTTTTATTTCCAGAACGTTACAGCGATCTTCCAGATCACTTACAAGCGCTTCCTGGTACCTTACAGCTTCGTCCAGTGTGTCCACATACAATGTACATGGCCACGTTACCGTCTGTACGTAAGAATACCGGGTAAGGTGTCTAGCCCTTCCGCGTCCCGGAACGTCAAAAAGCACTACAGGGCGGGAAAGGTTCACATTTGTACCACGCTTAAAGGAATTAAGCCCAGCTGTAGACTTAAGCCACATTTGTATAGCTGTAAGTTCTTTTGAATACTCCACATTACCACCCCACTAAAAAAGCGCCCTAAAAAGGCGCTCTACTTCTGACTTTGTTATCTTTCTTAAGTCTTCCTTTGTATCCGGTAAAGACTTTTCAAACATATGTTGACCCGGAACGAACCTACCGGAAAGCTTCATTCCTGTTTTAGCCCCAGGATTATAACTAAAGTTACTACCAGAACCGGAACCAGGTACCCATAAAGACGGCTTTCGTCCAGTAGACTTACTTACACGGTTAGACTGGTTATAGCCTTCTTCCGCTGGTACAGCATATGGACAGTTAGAACCATACCGCACCGACGCGCTACCGCCGCCAGCTTGTACGTCAAATATATTTTCATTTCCGCCGACTGTATAACTTTGTGCAAGTCTTCCAGATCGGCTGTGAATATTTGCCGCTACATTTTCCAAGCCAGCTGTACCAGCTTGCCTAACTATGCGTTCTTCCATGCTGTCTACAGCTGCGGCGGCACTGTTCGCACCGCTGATAAATTTATCAAGGCCACCGTCTAACTCGATTTTTATAATCATAAAAACTTTACCCCTCTGTCTGTTTTGCTGGTCTGGTCTTCAAAGGCGATTTTATACGCCCGAAGCATTTCCCTAACAATAACGAACTGGTCGAAAGCTTTATACTGGGTAGACGTTTTTACCGCGCCTGTTGGTGGGGCTACCTCTGTGATATTACCGGTATCCGGGTTTATCTGTTTGGTTTCCCCTCGCGCCATGATTTCAAAGCACGTAGCTACAGCTATTTTAAGTCCTGGGCGGTCCTGTGGTTCTCCTGGAAGCAAAGGCGGCACACCGCCGATATATCCAATACACCAGGTATTCGCCCTGGAAAGGTAAAGGTCTACGTCGGCGTCGTCTATAGGATTTCCCCGCGTATAATACTTTTCCAGAAGTTCGGCTTTATTCAGCAGCATACCGTTACCCCCTTACTCTGTTTTCTTTGTTCGTGTAGCCTTTTTAGGCTCCGACTGATCTTCGGTAGGTGTTTCCTGTTCCGGCTCTGGTTCTGGTTCTGGTTCTGGTTCGTCTACGACTTCTACCAGTCCATAACCAGAAAGGCGGGTAGCGTCCTTTTCGGACATATCTACCACGGCGCCTACGTCAAGAATGGCGTTTTCCACTGTTACTCCGGTTTTTAATACTTTTGCCTTCATGTTTTACCCCCTTATCGTACAGTACAGATTTTAATAAGTTCCGGGTACATGATCTTAGGGAAGCCAGCAGCTACAACCTCTACGACCTCACGAAGCGGACGCTCCATAGTGAAGGTACGGGCAAAAATGCCAGGTTCCATGTTATTCTCATAAGTCGGACCCATCTGTACGTTACCGATCTTGTCACCTTCCATAAGGAACACGCCCTTCTTACTGTCCAGAAGGCGGGCGGTAGTTCTTTTACCCCCGTTTGTAGGGTCACGGTAAGTAACCTTTGCGTCGAATGCTTCCATAGGCGGAAGTTCACGGCCACGAAGGAAAGTGTTAAGTTCGTCCAGGGTAAGCAGCTTGTCGCTGTATCCTGTAATTGCCTTTCTGATCGCTACGTCATTCAGTACGATACGGATATTTTCAATACCGGTAACGAATACGTCCGGCGCGTAGCCGTTATCGTTTCCGTCGATATAATCCTGTACCCAGCGCTCATAGTTTGCCAGGATAGTAGCACCGTCAGCCCCCCACGCTGTAGCAGCGGTTACCTTGTTGGCTTCTGGTACGCCAAAATCTACACCCAGTTTAATACCGGATTTATCATAGATCATAGCACCGTTACCCAGCGCTTGCCAACGAAGCCATTCTACACGGGCGTCAATGTTAGACTTAAGCTGTGCGGTCTTCTTAAGGACCTGCTGTACAGCCATCTTACGGCGACCTTCGTTACCCTTGTCAGACATAGCAGCAAGTTCTTTCTTTGTCAGAATATAGGACTGTCCCATATCTGCAATAGAACCGCTTACACATCTTACCGGGTCACGATCTGTTAAAGGCAGTTCCGCCCCAGCGTCTACCAGGTCGGCCATATCTGCCTGTCTTTCAATTACTGTTTCGTTCCACTCCATATCGTAAGTGTTTTCGGAAGGAAGGAAACGGCTACCGATATATCCGGTTTCCACTGGAACCTCGCGGATAGTTTCGGTAAATAACGGGTTCTCAAAGAACTCGCTTAAATTTGCTAATCCAGCCATTTTTATTTACCCCTTTCTTTACACGAATCTGATAGCAGCGCCTACAGCTGTTTTAAAAGCTGCGGTACAGCCTACCAGAAGACTTTCATATACCGCACCATGTACAAGAACCTGTCCGGCGGTAACATCTGGATTTTTGCCCTTGTCGTCAACTGTGAATTTAATACTTTCGTCAAGGATAACCGGGTCACTCTTTCCCGTTGGAAAAGCACTTGCTGCATCCTTGTACGGTTCGTACTTACCTGTGGTGTTGTCTTTTACAAGACAAGTACCTTCTTCTACGAAGCCGCCAGTTTCAAACTTAGAACCGTCCAGCGTGATACCATTTACGACATACGCATAATGGGCGCTGGCCTTGATCTCTTTAGCCGCTGCGTAGGATTTTCGTCTAACTGTTACGTCGTTATTCTGCATAACAAAAACCTACCTTTCTACTTTTTATCGTCTTTCTTAATACCCAGCATTTCTAAAGCTTCCGCTTTCTTTGCTTCCAGTTCGCCGTTTTTAGTGCTACCAGCACCGCCAGGACCTTTACCGCGGAAGCCATTACCAGAACCACCAGCGCCGTTATCGTCGTCGCCGTCGTCCCCAGCTGGTTTAAATAAGTTCGGTTCGGCGTCGTGTACCTTACGGATAGCGCGGGCAATACTCTTTGCGTCCGCTGTTCCGTTTTCTTCGTCAAACTCGATACTGTCCAGATAGTCAGCACTGATCGCCCTTACTACCTGTGCGGGATTTACAGGATTATACTTACCAGCTTCCTTAAGCACCGCGTTTTCGATAAGCAGCTTCTTACACTGTGCTGTAAGATCGTCCACTTTCGCCGCCTTAGTCTTAAGGTTAGATAATTCTGTTTCGTCGATAGAAGAACCGCTTCCCCCTTCGCCGTCGCCTTTACCAGAAGAACCGTTTTTAATGGTTTCTGCCACTTTGCTAAGTAAGGTCTTATCGTCCGCTTCGACCGTTACCCCAGCGTCCTTAAGTGCTTTACGAACCATTTTTACGGCTTTCTTTGCTACGGTGCTGTCTACGTCGGCCTGGCTGTACTTAGGTCTTTCGTAGTCCGGGTCATAATCTAAAGCGTCGTCGTAAGCGTCCTGGTCTAAAATTTCGTCGTCCAGAAGCTTCTTACACTCTGCTTCATACTGTGCCTTTGTAAGTTCTCCTTTTAAGTAGCGTTCCTGTAATTTTCTAAGTTTTCCCATCTTAAAAACTCCTTTCCGTATTAAGCCCGTCGGCTATATCCAGCGTTCCGCGCTGTCGGGTTCCACGGCCAGTATTTGACGCCCTGGCTATGTTACGGCAATAAAAAACACGCCTTACAAGCGTGTCATATCCGCGGTATCCGCCGCGTCGGTATTATAAAGACTTATGCCCTATAATCAATTATGAATATCAAGACCTAAAGGTACGGTTATGATCTGCCCGTTAAAGCGTTTCCGTACTACCTGTCGGTTAAGGTCTGCCAGCGTTTCCCCTGGTCTTAAGTATTTCTTCGGATTATCCGCGTTTACCATGTCTTTTACCGACGGAAGCCCTACTTCTTTCGCGTATTCGTCATAACTGGCGGCTTTCGTGTAATAAAGGTCGCCGTATTGATCTAAAGCGGCTTTCTGTCTGTCCTTAATACCTAAACCAGAAAGGATAGCTACCCATCTACAGCGACAATGTGGGTGGTTCGGTATACGCCTTCCTGGTAGCCCTGGGTTCATAGGTGTATCGTAATCCAGATCATAAGGATTTCTTTTACTGTAGTCGGCGTCTGCTGCACAATAAGCAGACGTCTTACTGTCAAAAGTGGCGTCCCTATACTTACCGTCTACAATATCCGCATTTTCCATAAGGCTGTAGGAAGTTCCTAAAGCGTTCGCCCTAGTCATTTCTGTACGGATAATACGGGAAGCATTATAGTAGCTTTCCTGTATTCCCTGTGAAAGCTTCTTAGCGGCGTCGCTATACTGCATTTTCTTTGTAACCAGTTCTTTTACGACTTCTTCACTCTTAGAAGCCACAAGGGAAACACTGGTACGTATACGATCACTGTAGGTTTTCTTATCCGGTAACCACGGGTTAGCTATAATACCCAACACGCCGGAAGCCGTAAGGTTTGGTACAGTTACCGCGCACTTCGCGGCCTGTTCCAAAATATACGCTGTAGTATTAGCCCCATAAAAAACAGTTCCGCATATCACAGACGTAGCAAACGGCTGTAGTTTTGCGTTTAGTAAATTCAGTTCCGGTATGATCTTCGTAAGGTATTCTTCCTGTATCTTTTTCGCCCACCGTCTGGTAGGAACGAAGTCCGGGTTCTGTTCATTTACATACTTTTTAGCAACTTCTTCCAGGTAGCCTACAGCTGCTTCCTGTAACTGTCCATATGCTGGGGCAAGTTCAAGAATATGATCATCTACGTAATCTTCCAAAAGGGAAGTATAGTAGTCTACGTATTCTTCATAGTGCTTTTGGGCTTCACTTATCCACGCCATACGCTACCCCCTATTCTGGCGGCTGTGTGATCGTGGAACCTGTAGCGCTGTTCTGCTGATCGTCTGGGTTATCTGGGTCGCCACCGGCATCCCCCAGATTATCCGCCCCATATCCAATAGCTGCCAGACTATTTGTAAGGCTTGTCTGTTGGCTTTCCTCTTTCTGCGCTCTCATTTCTTCAAGTGCTTTCTGTGGGTCGTCGATAAACCACAGCAGTTCATACAAATAACTATCTGGTACAATGTCGGCCAGTTCTGCCACAATGTCGGCGATCTCTTTATTATTCTGTGGAAGATTCCGGCTTATCGTAACTTCCAGCCATTCAGACTGATACAGGTCGTCCCTGGCTTCGATCAGTTCCGGGGTAGTGATTGTTTCATACACACCAGAAACCGTACCGGCAGCATACAGCTTTTGAACATTCAAAAGGTCCGTAATGATCGCGAAGAAGCTACGGAACGCCTGTATAAGAAGCGGTTCCTTCTTACCGGCCTTAATATCAAGACCGGCGTATTTCATTTTGATTTCTGTAGCCGTCGCCCCGTTTAACTCTGCCAGTCGTGGGGTGTTGGTCGTGTCCATAATGTCGTTTTTCGTTCTAGTAAGACCATTTTCTACGGCGTTGTCGTCCTGTGACTGGGCTATAAAGCTGGCCTTACTATCCTTGTCCTTAAGTGCCAGGGCGCGGGCCTTTCGCATTTTCAAAACTTCGTTTTCGTCTACATCTACACCAGTTAAGCATAAATACTGATCTTGTAGGTACTCCATAAGGTTCGCTTTATCGCTTAAACCGTGGCAGTAAGCTACAGCAAGTGGAACGACACCATAGGAAAGATCAGACTTACCGTATCCCTTCACACGTTCGCTGTATTTCGCCGGTAGCTGGTTCTGGCAGACCACAACCGGGATACGGCCGGCCTTATGCTCTATCGGGTTCCCGGTCTTCGCTTCGGTTTCGTCCAGGTGTAAGCTTTCCATACTGTCACCGGTATAGTAAGTAACGTAGCGATCGTCGTAAACCTCTACTTTTGTTTTCGTGGTTTCGCTACCATTTTCCCATACCCCTACTTCATAACGCCGGAAAAGAAGCCTTAACCTCTTTCTGCCGTCGTAAATCGGTATGATCTCCTGTACCGGGTATTCACTGTAATCAATCTTACCTTTTTCGTCTACCCATACGATAATAGAACCAAAGCCACCTATACACATATCGCGTAACAAGTCGGAAAACTCCCCTTGTGCCTTATCCTTTAGCAGCTTCATAACTTTTTTACGGTATTCCGTGATAATCTCACGTTCTTCTGTTTCTTCGTCGTCCTGGTCCGGGTCTTCGACTGTATAGATAGGGGACTTACCTAGCATATAGTCCACAAGCGTATCTATGATAATCTGGACATAGTTAGAAATCAGCTTATTTTCTGTACCGCCGTCCCTAGCCTTGTCGCGCTGTTCGATTTCGTCCAGTTCACCGTCATAGGCTGCCTGGTACAAGTCTACAGCGTTATCCTTTATCCAGCTGTCGTGTTTTGCCACCATAGCCGCGACCCAGGAAGCGTTATCTTTAATCCAACGTTCCGCGGTCACCTGGTTTACTTTTTTCATTTCTGCCAGTGTCTGCGGAATGTATGAAGATACCGCCATGCTACTACCCCCTTTCTATACTCCCGACTTTTCACGGTCAAAGGCTGTAGCCTTGCCAGTGTTCGGGTCTATGTTTCGTGCGGCCCTCATAAGCAAGAATAGGGCCATTACTAAGTCGTCGTGTGGAACGTGTCCCGGTTTACGTGGTTCGGCGTTCGCTGGGACATAAAAATTTATTGTTTGCTGGCGTTTGGCTTCCCTTGTAAGGTGTTCCACTTGCCACCGTAGTTCCTTCCATAGCTCCAGCTGGTCCGGGTCTTCCGGTGCCTTCGGAACTTTGATTAAATCGTTATGGTTAAAATCGTAAGCCAGATACCCCAGCTTAGATTTACTTTCGTCACCGGCTGCCTTAAACTTATAGGCTTCTACCAGTCCGTCGTTATTCCTGTCGAATAACTCTTTAAGGTGGTACGCCAACGGTTCACCGATTCCGGTACCGTCACATACCCCACCAATAGCACCCCAGTAACGTATGATCTTCGGTAACATATCCCTTACTTTGCTGTGCTGCTTTCCAACCCACTGATACAAGCAGATCGGAACTACTGTACCGTCCCGTAAGAGATCGCCGACGATAAACGTAAGGGCGTCGCGCTTATGAATACCTACAGACGCTTCTACGTCTGTGGTTTCTTCTTCCTGTCCGGCTACATCACACGCCCATATGTATTTATGTCCCTTGACCGGTTCTACTTGCATTTCAAAGCCACCGGAATACATACGGGCTACGCCTTCCGCGGAAAAGAAACGACCGATAGCGTCTACAGCTTTAAGAAGGTACTGTGTCTGTATGGCTATGTGGTCCATTCCCAGACGGGCTACCTGGTTATCAAACGCTTTCTTGTAGTTCGTATTACCGGAAGCGATAACCGCGTAGGCGTCTATCTTAAATACCAACTTCGGCCGGTACCCCAGTTCCTTTTCTAAGCGATCTTCCATATCGTGGGCCATCAGTTCACCACGATAGATAAAGCTGTCCTTTGTCCAGGCTACACCCCACAGCACCGTAGTAGCATTGTTAAACGAACCCATAGGCTGGGCGTCACGCTCCCACTTATCGGCGTCTATGTCCTGACTTTCGTCGCCTTCCAGTAGTGTATAGGCTGTCTGGGACGCAACGTTAGCCGTAGGGTTAATGGACAGGAACGCCCATTTATTGCTATCGCGGGGCGGTCCGATATGGAATTTATAGCCATCTGATTTACTGTACTTGCAAGGCTGGCCGTCTACCTTCGCTTGACCGGACGTTATCACGCTACCGGCAAGCCCGCCACTGTCCAGCGTTGGGGCGCCTTCCAAACGGTCCATAGACGCTTGTATCTGTGGCTTGTATACCGGGGCGAATTTTACGCCCGATACAGGTACACCGAAGTACCAGCCATACAGCAGTAAATAGTGTTGTAAGAAGGCACTAATCTCATTCTTACCGGCCTGTCGTGTGATCTGTACCACGAAGTACCAGCCCAACCCATTTAAGCAGCTATAAAGAATAGCGTCGGCTACCTGTATCTGGTAGTCGAAAGGGTCATTTTTACGAAGAAGCCGCCACGCTTCCCGTAGGTTTTCCCGCTTAAATAGATCACCGAAGCTACTAAGTACGTTGTATGGTATCCCTTGTTTTGCTGCCCGGACGGTCTGGGGTATCGCCGTCATTACTGGGGCGCCGGTCAAGGGGTCCGTGTCTGCCACGTAAGTAAATTCCGTCTGATATTCGTATGTCATAGCACGAAGTCCGCGTAATCTGCTTTCTTAGGCAGCTGTACGCCTTTATCGCATATGCTACGGATATGATGTACTGTATCTGTACATAAGCGACACGACTTAAACGGACACCGGTTAAAGTCCCCGTTCTGTTCGCTGTACTGGCAAGTCAAACAGACGCAACCCCTACAGCTTTTATTATCTTCTGCCATAATATTTACACCCCATATTCTAAGTAAAAAAGTCGTAGTTTCTCATAAATACAAGAAAAAGCCCTGTGTTTACACGGTTTCTGGTTATCAGAAAACCCGTAACAAGGCTTTTTACTACAGTTTTTACTACGTTTCCTGTTCTTTTTGTGTATGATCTTCGTTATTTCCCTTACTTTGCGCTTGTCCACCCCAGGACACGTAGACTTCACCTTTAGACGCTGCCCTTAACTCTGCATTAAGAGAAGCCATAATGTCGTCTGGTCCGTCGTCCTTGCCTTCTATAAGGTGTTTCTGTCCGATCAGACGCCGTAAGGTGTTCATAGCACGATCTAAGGCGTTATCTTCAATCGTTCCGGCATGGTAGAAAGTCTTCATACCGTCACCTTCACGACATATAACCCTAGATTTTCTGTAAGCCACTTCTTCGCCTTCCAGATCACGGTCTTTTACAAACCGGTCTTTATGCTTCTGTAGATAGCTTACGATCTTAACGGTCTGTACTTTTATCATCATATCCAGGGCGTTAAATTCTTCTTCCTGGTTAATGCTTTCTAAAATGCTTTCTTCCTCTGGAAGCAGTACCTTAGAAAAAAGACCGTGTTTTGTGGAAGCTGCTATTTGTCTGGCGCGTCCTTCCGCTGTCTTCGGACCTGTAGCAAGCCCGCCGTGTATCTTACACCGGCCATAGCCTTTATGTGGTGTTCCCATGCCCGCCGGATTCTTACAAGGTTGTCCGTTGTGCATGGCGCCGCAACAAAGGTTATAGTTTTTCCTGGACAAAGCTATTACGTTCATTTTATCCGCCTGGTCTGAAAACTGGCGTTTAAGACGCATATCGTAAGGGTCGAAGCCTTCCGGTAACTGCACTTTTTTTGTAGTTGCCACTGACTTTACCCCCTTTTTGTGTGTCGTCGTTCGGAAAATCGACGTTTCAGCGTGAGAAAAAGGGACAGGTCCCAGAAAATCCGGGTTTCCCTATCCCTTAATTTGTACATTATAATAGCATTGTAATGCTATTATATAAGATTTTCGGAATAAATACAAGCCTAGTTTTGTCTTACAGAAAACTACTGAAATTATTTATACCCATTGACAAACTCAAAAACAGAATTAACCACTTGATCGCAACGGTAGTAATACTGGTCTTTTGTAAGACCTAAGATAGTCAAAGTCTGTAATAAACTGTACTGTCCTTTGATAACCCAGCGATAGTAAGCAACCCGCCTAAGTTCAAGGGGTAAGCGGTCGTAAGCCATTTCCAGCATGATCTTGTTAAGCATACCGTTTGTAATTCCGTCCGCGGGCTTACAGCCACTATTAACCTTTACCTGGTCTTCCATAGGCTCACGCCTTTGTATATGCTCCCAGTTATCTAACCAACGGCGGATAGTCCGCCTACCTATAATTTCCTGTCCCATAGCTTGTACCTCTCTGAAAAATATATAATAAAATATTTTTAATTATAATAAGGGGGTAAGAAAAACCCACTCAAAAATGAATGGTAAAATGAGTAAGAAAAACAAGTACCCCCAAAGAAAAATAAATACTGTATATATTATATATAACTATTCTATTAGATATTATATATAATAATGTATATAGTAGTATGTATATAATATAGTAATATTAGACAATTCTTTTCTTTTGGGCTGTATTCCCTTCCCATTCGTTTACGAACCGCGCCTTACCTGTTACGTTCTCTGATCTTCGCTCTACGCTCTGCCTTCTACGTTCTTCGCTGTACCTACAGCTTTGTGATTTTCAGCGTATCACTCTGCACGAACGCCGGAACCATAAAGCCCTTGACTTCCTGGGTCGAAAGACTTAACACGGGTATCTTTACTTCTTTGTCTGGTTCTCCCACAATGCTACGAAGGTCGGTAGCCGTAAACAGACCGGTAAAGTTTCGGGTCGCGGTCATTTCCACATTACCGATACTTAAGATCAGCTGCTTACGATCTGCGGTAACACCTTTAATTACAGCTTCTACCTTGCGTGTGTTATCTTCCATACTGCGACAGTTCCTTTCTGGCCTGTCTACGTGCTTCCTTTTCCTGGCGGTGTCTTTCCTTTCGGTTTGCATAACCTTCCGGGAAGCAGACACCATACCTTTGTACGCCGTGGTCTTCTCTGATATTCTCTAACGCCTGTAACACTTCGTCGGCGTCCGGGTGGGGGTTGCCTACATAGTCTGGCAGCTTTCTTATAAATTCAATCGGACTACTACCCAGACTGTTTACATAGCTTACGATCGCCATAGCCTTATCTGTTGGGCAGTTACATACTACCTGGACTTCGTGTATCAGATAATCATAATACTGGTTACCTGTTACGCTCTGGTTTAACGGGTTTTCTTTTGCTTTCATATTATCGGTTCCTTTCCGATCGGTTACCCGTGTGTCGCTTCTCCCTTATGTGGGTTATGGGCGCCCTTTATGAAAACGTCCATGATAAGCGGCAGTCTGTTATGTCGGATAACTCCATCTTTGATACTAAAGTTTTTCATGCTCCACTGTTGCAGTTCTCCACAAAAATTATAGTCTACTACAACGTCTTGCCCGATAAGGGCTATAAATTCTTCTTTACTCATGCTTTCCACCTCTTACGGAACCATAACGGTACCTGTCGGCGTAGTATACTTAAAGCAGCTACGGTAAAAGTCGTCGTACTTCTCCATTTCGTCTTTCGCGTTTCTGTGCTTTATGGCGAAGTATTTACGGAAGGCAAGTACCGCCTTCTTATAGTCGCCGTTCTCTGAAACGTAGGCGTCGTGGTAAATTTTATCGGTATCTGCCTTTAAGAACTTCGACACTTCCAGATACGGTAAGCAGTATCCGGCTGGCGTCTTATAGGACTTCGGCTTGTCTTCTACCTCTACTTCGTCCCTTACTACTTCCTTCGTTACTCTTGAAAAATAAAATACATACAGCTTCATTTGTCGTCGTTCCTTTCTACGTGGTCTTCCAGCTGTGGGGTTGCGTCGTCGTTTTTAGTGAACGCTTTAACACCTATCTTCTTAAAACGTTCCTTTATCTGGTTCGCGTATGCCGGTGGGTCGTCGGCGTTTGTGGCTTCTTCACTTACCATGGTAAGTACCGACAGAAAGCGGTTAAGGCGTACTTTGCCGGTCCACCCCAGGCGTCTTAAGGCTTCCAGTGTAAACGCTATGTAGTTGTCCAGGTCTTCGGTCTGCCGTTCCTTTATAGCGTCGTCGGCGTACTTATCCGCCAGTTTCTTTAATTCTTCTTTTACGTCGTCGCTTATCGTGATAGGCTTCTTTTCTGCCTTAGGTGGAAAATAATACTTACGTTTCCCCATTCTGCCCCCGCTTTCTGGCTGCCTTTTTCTCCTGGTGCCACCATCTGAAATAACTGATAATGATAACGCCGACCAGGATAAGACCCAAAATTACGCCAATTCCGAATAACGCAATAATCCCCATAAGTACGATACTGAAAAGTTCAAATAACGTCATACAGCCACCTTCTTTTTAATCTTGCGGACGGTGCCAGAATACTTATGAATGATCTGCATAAACTCCGGGGTATCTTTCTGCACTAGCCAGTTAAAGGGGTCCAGTCGGTTCGCCTTTAAAAATTTCTTCTGGTTATACGTCGGTTTCTTCGCCATCATTGTTAAGACCTTCTTTCTCTGCGGCTACTTTACGTTCCAGGTGTTCTACAGCCATCTTAAGGAACTTAAGGCGGCAGTCGTCGCAAAGGTCTGTAAAGTGGTGGTCGTCTTTCGGTGTTCCTAAAGTCACTTCTACTACGATACCGGTACACCCGGCTATGGGTGTATCCAGTGGTATAGTGTCGTGGGCTTTCTTTACATAGTAGCCCTTGCCTTCGCCGTTCGTGGTGGCGTAGTCGTCCGGTAACTGCTTCTGGCAATAGTCACAGTTATAAACTGTCGTCGTTTTTACACTCATTATATTTACGTCCTTTCTTAATCAGTCTTTCGGTAAACGTACTTCTTTCCCTTCTTTTGGTTCATTGGCAAGGAAGTTATACAGCTGGCTTACGGTTCCAGAAATAACGTCTACGTGTCCCATAGCCTTATCTAAGTCAGATCTTGAGATACGACCCTTGCAGTCTGAAAGCTCTATCAGTGCTACCACGCGGTCGCCAATACCTTCCACATATGCGGAAATGTCTACGCCGTCTTCATGGACACGATCACAGCTACAGCTTTCTTTTTTCTGTGGTTTGCCAAGTTTAAAGCCTTCAATCTCTACATCAACGTCGCTCGGAAGACTGGATACAACCGCCTTAATAAATTCTGGTACGTTTTCCTGTGCTAAAAATTCTGATTTTGTCATGTTTTTACTCTCCTTCTGGTTTTAATATTGATAAATCATTATCTTGTAAAAAGTAAAGCAGCTGCCACGCCAGGGATTCTACAAATGTTTCCTTGCTGTCGTAGTTTCCGGCGTTCGCTTCAAATAGTACCGCGTGGGTAATCTCATGGACGACTACATAGCTTTTAATGTCTGGCTTAAGGTCTTCCATGATCTGTATGTATAATGTGTCATATGTAACACGCCCGCCCAGGTCTTCGTCTTGTAATTCTTTAAAAATACCTTGCTGGACAGTGTAGGGAAGTCCGTTTATCCAGATCATGGAAGGGACGGGCTTACGCCCCTTCACAAAATCCGTATCATTGTCAATAACCAGGCGGTTAAGGACACTTCCTACGCCAGCGTGGTACTTGTCTGCTTCTTTCTGTGACATACCGGCCGATACCAGTAAAAGGTGTGCTACTTCCCACATGAAATACTGGCGCTTTCTGGCCGGTGCTGCTTCCTGTGTAACCCGGATTTCCTGTACCCCTGGGTCTGCTTCATAACTGTACGGGTCATTTGAATTACAAACGCTGTAGGGTATCCGATTTACTATAATCTTCTTCGGTAATTCAGTCATAGCCTAGTTCCCCTTTCAGTTCGTCTATAATGTCGCTGGCTTCGTCCTTAGACAGTTCTTCTAGCGGTGTATCCGTGTAGTCTTCCAGGACGCCGCCCGCCTGGTCTAACAGCGTGTCTATGTAGTCTAACTGGCTATCTGTCGCCATAAGTCCAAGTTCTTCCATAAGGTCTTTATCCATGCCGCCCACCACCTTTTACCTCATTCTTTATACATTCTTCGTCACGCTTACCGACAACGTTATGGAAATATTTACAGTACAGTTCCCCTTTGAAACGATAAATACCGCCACACGTTTCGCTACAGGTATCCGGTTTTCCGCGTTTCGTAGAAAAGGTTACTACTTCCCCTTCCGGGCTTTTGGTAAGCTTCCTGGCTGCCATTAGCTTTCCCCTTTCCAGCCGTTCCAGGCTTTCCCTGTCTTATTACTGTGAAGGGTGTTAAACTGGTCTTCCAGCTGTTTTACAACTTCTTCCGCCTGTGAATAGTTTCTTATAATCCCGTCTTCGGCAATCTGTAAAAGGTATTCGTCGTCGGCGTAGTTTAAGTGGTGCCGGATACAGCTACAAAGGCTTTCGGAAAGCTTCTTAGTATTTAATACATCTGTCGGCGGTTCCCCGTTTACCGCATAGCAGAAGATCACGGCTACGCTTCCTATATCGTCCTGTATGCACTTCGCGATCATTTCATTACCCAGGTAGCTAAACTTAAGCGAAAGCGGGCGACGCGTATTAACGTTATCTGGGTTTATGGGCGGTAAGTCAAATTCCGGGCGACGCTCTACGTGGTACGCTAAAATTTCCAAGCCTTTACCGATAGCGAATACACCGGGCGCCCCGCTTAAGCCGTCTGTAGGTGTCCAGCCTTCCATAAAACAGCCACTTTCTACGTCCGCCTTTGTTTCAAGAAACATTTTCATAAGTTCGTCGGCGGCAGGTTCTTCCTTTTCCGGTACCATTTCTACCACATAATTACCCAGCGCTGTTACAATTATCATTCTGTACATCATGCCACCACCTTTAATAAAATCTGACCGATAATAATACCGGCTTCAATGATCGCCGCCACTTTCCAGTAAGTAACGCGCTTCGTTAAGGTCGTCGTTAATTTAATAAGGTTGTCTACCTTCTCTTTTCGCTGATCTGCCACTTTTGTAGTCTGTTCCATAATGCGTGTTACGGTATTCAGATCAGCAGATTTCTTAGCAAGCTTCTGATTCGCTTCATTAAGCGAATACTGTAACATTTCAATTTCCAGTTTGCTACCGGCCATAACTTCGCGCTTTTGCGGCTGCTTATATGGTTTTCCCATTTTATAATCCCCTCGCTTTCTCCCAGTCTTCCAGGCTCATTTTATTACCCCAGCTGTAGGCTACACTGGCTTCTGCTTCCAGCTGTACAGGGAAGTCCTTAAGTGGCGGAACTTCCATAACGGCTTTCTGCCATTTTGCGTAAGTATCTACAAGCGTGATATCGTCGTCCAGTTCTACTATAATTTCGTCGTGTATCTGGGCTACCATATTGGTATGTCCGTGTAACATGAAAGGCTTACAGCCTAACAGTTCTTTTGTTTCTGTAGCGTAGCCGTCCCACGGTTCTACAGCTATACCGTTATGGCTTGCGGTATCCATACCACATTTTTCGTATACGGTATTCTGGGCGCGTTTCATAATATCGGCGGCGGAACCCTGTACCGGTGTATTCGCTGCCCGTCGTTCGTCCTCTGACCTTGTGTAACGGTTACTGCTGTTAATCGCCGGAAGCAGACGCTTATAGCCGTAAATGGTTTCCGCGTATCCCGTTTCCCTAGCTTTTACTTTGGCGTTTACTTGCATACGTGGGATACCTGGGTAAGTCTTCATAACGGCGTCTACGATCTTCTTACACTCTGGAAGGCTCTTACGAAGCCCCATTTTCTTAAAGGTTTTCTGTAAGGCGTGTTCTGTACCGCCGTAAACAGAACCGAAGTTTCCGGCTTTCGCTCCACTACGTTCGTGCTTCGTAACCTCTGCTTCTGGTTTACCCGTCATAGTAGCCGCTGTCTTTCTGTGTAGGTCTTCGTGATCTCTGAAAGCTTTACGCATAACTTCACACCCGGACTTCCAGGCAGTTAAACGAAGTTCAAAGCCGCTTTCATCTTCCAGAAGGAATACTTTACCGGGTTCCGCCTTATAGAAGTTTCGTACCCCCAGTTCGTCGTTATCCGGGCGCGGTACGTTCTGGCCGTTCGGACTGTTGGACGCAAGGCGGGCCGTTTCTGTCCATGGTTCATACTTTGCGTGGATTCTGCCAGTAACAGGGTTTACATATTTTTCGCGGCCTTCTACGTGAGAAGATAACAAAGTAGCGTACTTCTGTATGGTTTGCATACTCTTTAAGAATTTAATACCAATGTCCTTATATGGGTGTTCTTCCCTACGCGCGATTCTGATACGCTTAACTTCTGCTGTAGTATATTCGCGCGGCCATAAAAGACGCTGATCTTGATAAGATAAGTCCGGGTCTACCATTTCCCATTCTTCCGGTAAAGGTGTTTCCAGGTACTTTTCTTCGTCTGGGTCTTCCAGCTTGTTTTCTAACATAAAGATCATATCCATAAGGGCGTTACTGTCCAGGCTAGGGTCTTTTGTTTTGTCAGACCAGGCAGCCGCCGGAAGCTTAAGCGTATCAAATACAAAAGATTTAACGTCTTTCGTTTTACCACCAACACCTACATTAAGGTCTTTTATGCCGACGCTTGCGGCCAGGTCCTTCATAGTCTGTGCGGCTATCTCGATCGCGTTCTTTGCTTCTTCCCTTTTAATCTGGGCTATGTCGCTGTCCCATTTCATACCCCAGTATTCCATAATTCCGGTAACCCTTGTAAAAGGCATTTCGATATTTTTTAACCAGTCGGAATAGGTCGGGTATACTTCGTTATCATTACTTATCTGTTTCGCTACTTCGTCCCAGTAAAGGTAATGCTGTACGGCGTAGTCACTATCCTCACAGCAATAACTTAAGGCGTCGTGTTCGTCGTTTGGTACCTGGTCGAAAAATAACGCCTGGTTACGTTCCAGGACAGAAGTAAATTCTGACATCTGTACGCCGAAGACTTCCTTCGTCATAGGCTTAAGACCTTTACCAACGTAAGGGCGTTTCGGATTTTTTATCTTGTTTGGTAATAGCAGCTGTGACAGCCTTATCCATGCTATGAACGGGTCAGCACATGGCATAAGAATATATTTACCGTATTTCGCCGTGAATTTCGTTTCAAAGTTCATATTTACGGCAATCTTTACGATCTTATGATTAGTAAAGAAATACTGTTCTAAGGTATCAAAAAGTCGTTTTCTGGCTTCGCTTCTGGATAAACCCGGCTCAAACTGATTAGCCCCCGGATTGTCAATAAAGATAGCCCTTGCTTCGTCACACGCTGCCGATAAAGACATAGCGCACACTTCCGCTTTCCACGGGTCAAGGTTGACGTCACGCGTCCAGCTGTCTAAGGCTTTTCCTGTTACTGTATTACCGTCTTCGTCTGTCGGCGGTATCCTATGGTCTTTATCTCCACTTGTTTCGTAGTCGAAACCACCTAACCCGGTTTCCTCACAACGGTTACAATAATCAATAACTTCCTGTATAGTAAGAAGCGGTCTGTAGTCTTTAAAACCTTGCTTACGAAGTTTCGGCCATTTGATCGCCCATTCTCCCGGACGTTTTCTTGTCTGCATACAGTCCGCCAGGGAAGAACCTACAGCTTTATTGTCTGTAGGTTTTGCTACTGCCGTAGCGACTGGCTTTTTAATCTGTGCTGCAAGACCGCCGGAAGCTGGGAACATATTACTTAAATTCAATATAGAACCCCCTTCTTTAAATGTCGTTTTCCATGTGATCGAATAATCCCATTTCAAAACACTTTGATATATAAGAGTTAAACCGCGGCGTTTTTCTGTATCCGCCGCTTGTCATAGTCAGCATACGAAGGCGGACACACTGGTTAATAATAGCCTTTGCTTCTTCCTTCTCAATGCTTAACATAGCTTCTACGTCGCCAAGTCGTAAGTATTTCTGTCTGGCGAAAAGGTCTATAAACTCGTTATACTTACTGGCCCCCTTTAAGGTATCCAGCTTTCTTAACTCGTTTGTAATCTTGTCGAATTTATCCCCTACTATTTCTTCTGATACTGCCAGTCGTGCATAGTAATTAAGGCCACAACCAGGGGCGTTATACAGCTGTACCAGATAGTCATAAATAAAATTTACGTGTGCCGGGTAAACGGTAATTCGTTCCCCGCTTTCGTCTACGCTGTGCGTAAGTGAAGCAAGGGCCACGGCCAAACGTGCCACCTTGTTACGTTGATCGGAAGGCGATACCAGCGGAATGTCTGTAGCGTTTCCATATACCTTAGACAGCTTCGTAGCGGTTTCCAGAATGGCGTCTACAGTATCGGGTAAAAATACAACCTGTTCCGGTGTTCTACTCCACGCGAATAACACATTATTTTTTAAGGCGTCGTCGCTCATGGTTCGCGGAAATGACGGAAGCGACCGGTTATACTTTTCCGGGTCTACGTCGGTCGATCTCATAAATATAGCGAAGTCGAAGCGTCGTATATCCTCATTGTTAAAGACGTCCTTTAAGCTTTCGGCACCCTGGGCGTAATCGGAAAGACGTTTACCTTTCGGTGCGTTACCAGAAAGGATAGCCCTTACCCTACAAGGCGTTTCAGCTGTAACGGCTCTCTTAACTTCCAGCTTACCGTCTGATCTTGCAAGGGTCATTTCCCCGTATTCGTCCTTTTCTATACCGGTGTCTTCGTCTACCCATATAAGTTCTTTATCCGCCAGCGGCCAGGCACCCCAGACGATATACCAGCTTCCGCGGTTACCCTGTTCCATTTTGTAAGTAAGACCGGTACGGCTTGTACTCTCTGCATTTACACGGTTACCCAGTCCGATATATTTCATCATTTTTTCGACTAAAGCAGACTTACCGGTACCAGTATCGCCGACTATCTTAAGTTCTACCCACCCCCTTATAGGGTCGGTATCCCATGGAACACGGAAACGTAAAATACTGTGGTAAACCAGCAGCAGGCCTAAAAGAACTTCGTCGCGCTCTACGATATGCGTTACGTTATATGTCAGATCATTAAGTATGGTACCCAGCTTCGATACAATGTTTTCCACTGTCATACTTTCCGGTCTAAGGCTGTCCAGTTCTTCCCGGACTTCTTCGGTCAAAGAAAAACTTTCTACGACGTCCTGTAAAGGTGTCGCGTTCGTTACCAGAATGGTACTTTCCTGGTTCTTCGGGTGTGGGTACATATAACCGCTGATCTCATAGTATTTATTCGTTTCAATCTTCATACCACCGATAGCGTAAATCTTACGAAGTACATAGCTTCCGGTATCATCTTCTTTAACGCCGTCTTCTTCCGCCATAGGAATAACCAGAAGTTCATCTACGTTGATCGTTTCCACAATGGAAGTATCATACTTTCCGCAAGACGGTATCCCGCTGATCTCCCGAAGGATTCCCTTTATATTGTCGTCGCCCGTTTCTGTCATTTGAATAAGTTCGCGGTTATGGGCGTTCAGTTCCTTATATGCCGTAGCTGTAGGAATGTTCAGCAGCGGACAGCCATACTTTTTACATTTTTCCTGTCCCCAGCATGAATACTCTACTTTTTTCGGGACAACGTAAGGCGTATGCTTCTTACCGGCCACCATTACGCGGGTCGTAATCAGCTTACCTGTAAGGGAAGCGTCGGAAGTCTTCGCAAGCGGAAGGTTTATAGCTTCTTCGGCTACGTCGGTGTTACCCTTAATACAAGGACACATATCACCGGCACACGGTACCCTGTCGTAATCGTTGTCGCCTTTCTTCTTTTCGCCGTGAAGTGATCGTATAAAGGCGCACCCAAACTGGTAGTCCTTTTCACTTCCGTAAACACTTTCTATAACGTTTCTGGTGTTCGCCTTACGTTGTTGGATACTGTACCGACTGTCCGCGCTGGTAAACTTTACTACCCAGTCTTCCAGGATACTTGTAGCTTCTTCTTTTTTGTATCCGGCTGCCTTAAAGTAACAACAAAGCTGCACAGTGGCGTTATTACGATCGCCGTCTTTCTTCCAGCCATTGTTAAGAATATCTTCTACACATACTGGCGGTTTATCTTTAACGAAAACATATTCTGTTTTATTTCGCTTATCAGATACCGTAGCGGCGGCTTCTTCGTATTCGTGCAACTTGTCCGCGTAGAACACCCCGGCTTTTGGTCTTTTACGTACCGTCTTTTCTTCTCTCTGGATAGGCTGGCCGGTACGCGCTCTTTCCTTAATTTCGTCTAATGTCAGTTCCTTAAGCTGCTGTAAGGTAAGTTCGATCTTGTAAAGCCCGGTCTTCTGGTGTCTGGAATACGGAAGACGTAACATACGCTTTACGGTATAAACCACAAGGTCTACAGCTTTTAAAGGTTCTGTATACTCTACTGGTCGTCCGTTTTCGTCTTCCTGTTCCTGTACTTCTCCTAACCTGTAACGAAGGTATCCGGCAATATGCTTATATACTCTCTGTAAGTCTTTTCTAGGCTCTACGCCTAACGCTCTTTCGTCTACCAGAATATGGAAGCCCTTAGACCCGGAAAAGTAAATATGTAAGTCCTGTTCCTGTATATCAAGTTCTCCGGTGAAGAACTCCACCAGCTTAATAGCTTCTTCCTGGGCTACTGCCGGATTTTCACTATAGTCAAGGTCGAAGTACAGGGGGGCTAAGAAGTCTTCCCCCTCTGTCTTCTTCTCATTTGCGTATTTCTGGACCGTGGCAAAACAATTAAAGTCCTTTGCTTCTTCGTGTTGCCACTTCGGTACGTCGTCCAAGTGTTTACGCTTCCACGGGCTGCTTTTTCCGTTTTCGTCGCACTGGTAACAATCCACGTACACATATTCTTTATTTTGTTTTGCCATTTCTTAAGGCCCCCTGTTTTACTTTGTGGTATAGTCTTCTGGGTTAAATACTCCCATAGCTTCAAATTTGATAGCCAGCCAGGATACGGAAGCGTCTGTACGGCTACGCTGTTCTTCTGTAGACAGTCTGGTAACCACGCTGGTAAGTCCTGTACGTGCCGGAATACCGATCTTTTTATACGCTCCACGGAATACATTCATAGCATACTTACCGTAGGCGATCGTAGCAGTAGGGGCGAAGGACATAATATAAATTTTCGGGATACCGTCGGCTTCAGAAAGGGCGTCTACAGGAACTACAGAAGCCATATAGCGAAGTTCCAGGTCTTCCACGCTGTAGCGTTCTGCTGCTTCCGGGTTCTCCTGTAACCACGCTGTAAGCTGCTGTACGGCGTCTTCTTTCTCTCTGCAAGCTACAATCAGCTGGCCATCTTCTGGACTGTTCTGTAATCCCCATAAAGACCAACGTTTTTCACCTTTTCCAATAATGACGTCGATATGATCTTTATATTTAATACTGTCGTCGTCTTTATCCACAAAATCCCCCTTCTTATCCACAGTCAGCCAGGAACCCATGTAAACAAAATCAAGGTCTAAGCCGTCGTTTGCTTTCTGGAACTCCTCAAAAGTGTTATTAAGAAGTGTGGTAATATATGCGGCGCCGTTCGGCTTAACCTCTGCTACAGCTGTTTCCGCTGCTTTTGCGATCGCTGTACCCGCTACTTCTTCTGTTCCGGCGTTCTTTGCTGCTACGTCCATGTTCTGTGTTGTGTTCTCACTCATAATAAATACTTCCTTTCGTAATTAAAATTTAATACTATCCAATAAACCGTCTATAACGTCCTTTTCGGCGCTTTTCGGCTTAGATGGTAACTTAATACCCAGACGCTTATATACCTTTCTTCTGCTGTAGTATTGACCTTTCAGAACGCCTACAGAAGCGTCCACATAGTCGAACCATACCGCTTTTTTATCTGGGTTCTGTGGGTCCTTTCTCATAATACGGCCTATTTCCTGTTCCAGATTAAGACCGGTGTTACTCTTTCCGTCCCCACGTTTTGGTGTTACTGTATGCCCTACGCAAAGACTAGGTATGTCCAAACCTTCACGGGCTAACTGTGTAGCAAAAAGGATATTTACTTTTCCTTCCCTACACTGGTCTAAAATCTCTTGTCGTTTCTTTTTGGTAACTTGCCACTTCTTAAATTCTTCTTCGGTATACTGTGGCGTCTTTACTTTCCACCGTCTGGCTTTTCCGTCATACTTACATTCTGTACCGTAATCAGCTGCCAGGGCTTCGGCCTGTCGTTTTCCACTGACTACCTTCCAGCTATACCGGGTAAGTCCGCCATGCACTACAGCGGTCTTACAACCTCTATAGCCCTGTTCCAGAAGCAGCTTGTCTACTTTCTCTTTCAGCCTAAAGCAGTACCTTACGCTTTCGGAAAGTACAATAGACTGACCGTATTTAACCGCGTCTACAATACTTTGGGCTACCAGGTTTAATCGGTCTTCGTTTTCAAAAAGTCGGTATAAAATGTCCTGGTAATCCAGGTCTTCGCCCCCGGCGTCTATATTTCCGTCGGCGCTGTCTTCATTTCCATACGTGAAGGACGTATAGATAAACTTTACTTCCGGTAAAACCAGCTGATCGTCTTTGTAAAGGGCGGTTCGCGGAACCTCATGTAGCACTGGTCCAATACCTAAGTACATAAGCTGTTCCATTTCGTCTTTACGCTTCGGTGTGGCTGTAAGTCCTATAATACGCTTCGCCGGGAACTGGGCGGCGGTATCTAAAAACTGGGTACTGGGGAAGTGGTGTGCTTCGTCGATCACGACGACGCCTATAAATTCTTTCAGCTTTTCTACAAGTCGCTGTTTTGCCTTAAGCGTCTGTACCGTCGCTATAATAAGCTTACGGTCGCCGAAGTCCTCTACACCGTCCCCCAGGATACCGACACGACCTACGCCTTTCAGTGTAGATAACGCCCTGTCCCTGGTCTGATATACTAAGTCTCTGGTATGGGTAAGCCATAAGGTCGGGCGTCCAACTTCGTAGATATATCGCATACCCATGATAGTTTTACCGGAACCCGCCGGGGAAACCCCGATACCATTTTTACGTAACAGGCTATCTATAAGCGGGTGCTGGTAATCTCTGATCTGAAAGTTTTCGTTCCACGGTCCGAAGTCTACCGGTTCCCCTTCTACCTGTTCCTTATCCCATTTAACGGACGTCGTTGTTTCTGGGATAATATTGTATAAACGATCTGCATAACCACGGGGAAGTATTAAGCTTCCGTCATTGTCATATGTAAAAAGCTGTAACTTCTGGTCTATGCCCCAGGTAGGGCGACGCTGGTACTTCGCTTTTAAGTATGCCGGGTTATCTATTGTAAGATCGTCTACTATTTTCAGTTTCAAGGGAAGCGGATAGCCACTTACCCTTATGTTATTGCTTTCGTATACGTGCAATCTCGCACCCCCTTTAAATCGTATCCACGTTCGCCGTTTATCTCTATACGTGGAAGGTTGATAACTTCTATTTTCCCTTGCTGTAGTTCTTCCAGCGTTATATAACGCCGTCCTTTCTGGTTCATATACGCCATAGCGTGAACCAATCGGAAAGCGTAGGCAACGTCTACAGCTTCGTTAAGGAAGGATACCAGGACAAGCCCTATATTTCTGTCTAATGCCTTTTCAAAATTTATCAGACCTTTAAGCTGGTCGGTGCGTAACATTGACAGCATAAACCGGTCGCCGTCCGTTCTCTTTTCCTCACAAAGTAAGTTTACGTGTTCCAGAAGTACCAGTTCGTCCGCTGGCCGTGTACCCAAGTTTCCACCGTCTGTAATGCGTAACCGCCATAAGTTCGGTATCTGCCGCCAGCTTCTTCTACATTCTTCCTGGAAGTCTTCGCCACGCTGCCTACGTTCCGCCTGTTTCTCATTACGCAAGGTAGGTAAGTGCGGCGGCCTGTAACTGTGCCTTCGCTCTGATACAGCTTAAGGCTTCTTTCTTTGCGTCCAGGTCTTCCCTGACCTTAAACTGGGAAACCTCGATAGCCTTAATATCTGCTTCCACGCTTGCCAGTTCTTTACGTTCGTCAGCGCTAAAGTGTCTACGGAAGGCGTCGCGCTGGGTATCGTTTGTAACAGCTACCCTTACATGGGTACCATCCGGGTAAGGAATAATACCGTAGGCGTCCTTACCGGTTCCGCAAATCGTGTTAATAGCTTCTGCTTCTGTGATCTGTATAGAGGTTTCCAGCTGGCGGGCGCGTCTGGCTAACTCGACTTTATTCTGGTAGGTTTCTTCGTTCTTACGTCCGGCTTCCAGAATATCTGTAACAGCAGCGTCCAGCTGTGAGATAGTGTTAATCAACTGTTCGTCTGTCACTACCGGGGTGTTAATGGTCGGTACGTGCTTATTCAAGGCTTCGGCTGCCGCCTTTGCTACGGCGTCCGCGCCGTACTGTTCAATAAGTTTCTGTAATTCTTCTTTCATGTTTTTATTCTCCTTTTCTAATGGACAATCGTCCATTCTTTTAGTATCTTGCGGACCGTCCGCTATAATTTCTGTTCCCGTAATACTGCATATTCCTTTTTCACAGTTTTCCAGATTAAGACACCAAAACGGGCATGATGTGCAAGTGTCCGGCATTACCTTAGCTGTTATTTTAAATCCGTGTTCTTCGTAATTCGCTAACATTATCAACCACCTTAACGACAAAACTTTACTTTCATGCTTTTACCTCTTTTCCTGCGTTAATCTCTGGCAAGCCGCGGAACGGAAAGCCATACAGCGCGTACCTTCACACTTACAAAAGACTTCTTCCAGTTCGTTTACAAACTCGCCACGGTTACCTCTTTTTGCTGTTCTTGTAATCCACTTTTTGAACGGACATAACTTTTTAACCTTGCTCATATTCTCCCCTTAATTGCATAAATTTTTAGAAATCCCGCTAAACAGGCTGGTCTTTTCTTCCTGTTCCTTCTGCTTTTCTACAGCATTCTTAAACACGTAAGAAAGAACTGTCTGCTGTACAGTAGGTACGGCTCTGGATACATTATCTACAGTATCGTCTTTCAGATTGTAGATAAGTTCTACCAGTTCCGGGTATTCTCCTACCATTGTTACAGCGTCTACCATGTTCGCAATCATAACGCCTTTAAGAAAATCGTTTAAAGCTTCTATAGCAGGCTGTAGTGGGTGTTTATTTTCCACGTCCATACCCCTTTCTTTTTATGTGCGGTCGTACTACCAGGAAGGAACCGCCCCTACAGGACCGATCAAAAGGTTTACTTATCGTGTAAGCCCCACAGTTCGGACAACTGATTTTTATAGCACCAGCGGAAGAAACCACCGGGTTAAGTTCCTGTAAATCGTTATCCGTAATCGGTTCTTCGTGTCCACAGTTACCACAAGTCCAAAATTTCACCTTCATACCGCTACAAGCTCCCTTTGTCTATCAATGATCTGTAAAGCTGTCTTTACTACTTCCGGGCTGTATTTTTCTTCGGCTGCTACCTGGTCGATAATCTGGTTAATATCCATAAGAACCTTATTACCGGTGTGACCCTGGATAAGTGCGCTAAAGTTGTCCATAGCGTACTGTCGTTCCTTTTCTTCCTCAATACGACTACGATCTAAGACTTCTTCCCCGGACTTCGCACACGACACCGGTATAAATTCCGCTTCGTATTTTCCACTGATTTCGTCTATCTTAATCAGTGCTACCCGTATCTTCCGTTCCATCTCATTAACGGAAGCTGACATACGTAACAGGCTGCCTGGATTTACAAAAAGCTTGTCGTCAGCGCTTCTGTGGTAAATCCCATAGCCTAAGTGATCGTGTCCAGTAAGGATAATATCGGCGGTCGTGTCCACTTTATATAAGTCACTATATCGGTCAAACGGTGGGCGGTGGTCTAATAACATACCGTGGGCTATATGTACCCCGATATGGTTACCTTCCGGGTAATCTACGTCCGGTCCATATCCATAACCGTTTATGTCCATATCCTTACTGTACGGCGTAGCAGTCAGATACACCTTATAGTGTCCCTTTGCCAGATAAATAGGCTTGTCGCTGGCGCTTCTGATAACCGTAAGCTGTGGTACCAGCATTTCCAAAAGCCTTAAGCTGGTACGGTAGTAGCTATCTACGTTGTATCCGTAAATATCATGGTTACCCAGTGTACAGTAAATGTTTACCGGACTTTCCTTTAACACTTCTGCAAATTCCAGAAGAACGGCTATACCAACTTCCGGCCGGTCGAATATATCCCCAGGCTGTAAGATCGCGTCTACAGCATTATCTACAGCTATCTTAAAAACTTCCTTAAGCTTCTGTTTCGCGGCTTCCTTATAGTCGTCTATACGGTTTCTGGGATTCGTTCCGCGTAAGTGTAGATCGCCCACAAATAAAAATTTAACCATCTTCTTCGTCCCCCTTTCGGTCGTCTTCGCAGCACTCACACCGTACCTGGTCTGGGTCGTCCGTATAGAAGATAATCCCACAGTCTATACAATGTTTTTTCATAATACGGACACCTCACTTTCTCCACTCTGGGAACGCTTCACAGCTAAACTTACTTCCCCGATTTCTGCAAGGTCAGCGTTATGTGTGATAAGTATAATCTGTCTTCCAAAAGTGGCGCTGTACTCTTTTAAGAAATACGCTACCGACGGTGCGTACTCTTTTGATACGTGCTTACCTACTTCGTCCAGGAATAACGGACCGTCTACGCCTTCCATTTCGCCGACTGCCAGACGAAGCGCAAGGGCAATAATATCAATTTTCCCGCCGCCGCGGTCATAATCCGGCTTTTCTAACTTCGTAATAACGCTGTCGTCGTTTAAGTAGTATTCAGCGATAGGCTGGTTACCTCTTAAGGTAAGGTCGATCATAAATTTATGATTCCCACCGAAGACCACATTAAGCGCTTCACTTACTATATCTTCTATCCTTACCTTTACCTGTTGTCTGGCGTAGTCGCTGGTCTTCTGTAAAAGAATTTGTACCAGCCCGAACACGCCTAACTGTTCTTCTGCTTCCGTCTTTACCTTTACTGCTGCTTCTCTCTGCTTTTCCAGTAGTTCGCGTTTCGCCATCTGGTTATTAACCTTGTCCCTGGCGGTACGAAGATCAGCAGCTATACGGTTAATCTGCAAGGTGTTTAAACCTTTCGCAGTACCATAGCTTACCGGCTCTGGACGGATAAAAAAATCCATAAGTCCCATAAGCTACCCCCTAAACTTCCGGTATGTTACTTTCCACATTCTTAAGGTTTTCTTCTACGGATTCCGACAAGCGGGTAATCTCTGCTTCGATCGTATCCGGGGTAACGCCTAACTGCTTCATTTCTTCTACGACCTTATCACACTGTTCCTGTGCGGCTTCCAGCTGTGTTTCCGCCTTTGTCTTTGCATTTTTAGCAGCTTCCAGTCTTTCTTTTGCTTTCTCAATACGTTCTTTAATATCCATTACTTCGTACCTTCCTTTCCGTTTTTACTCTGATACATAAGTACCACTTTGCTACCGGCGTCCACTTTAAGGGTAAAAGTCTGATATACCGGTACAGCTCCTTTGATTGGTGCATTTTCATTCAGTATCACAACTTCGCTATTGTCTGATGCGTCATAAAGTAGCGATCTTAATTCTTTTGCTGTCATTTTGTATTACCTTCCTTTCTGGTTATCATAAGTGCCGCCTTTTTGCTGTCTTTCAACATGACCGCAGCTATTTCCACTTCTTCGTCTAAGGCGAACCCTACAGCTTCTCTAAAATCCCCCGGAAGCTGTAAGCGTCCTTTTCCGTCAAGTTTACGGGATACCTTAAACAAACCGCCTTCATATAAACTCATTAGACTGTACCCCACTTTCCGTATTTCGTAAGGTAGCCGTCTGGTCCCAAGTTACGGAAGTCCGTAGCGCGTTCGTTCGCTACGCCGACGTCCTTATAAACACCCAGGTTATGGGCTTTTCCTTTGTAGAAACACCGGACTTCGTAACGCTGTTTATCCTTCCGGTAGTGGACACCCTTAACCATGTCGGCGTATTCTGGACCGGTAGGCTCTACCGGTATGTAGCTTTCACCGATTGGAAGGTTAATAAGGTTATCCCTGGTAAGGTTCAAGCTGTTACCGTCCTTAAAGATCGTGTTCTGTCCGCGTTCCGGCTTCGATATAACCCTATGTAAAAGTGGCTGCTTCTGTTCAAAGCCCGGAACATTTACTACCTTACCGCCGACACGGTGGGCGGTCGCTCTTATATAAAGCTGTCCATTACTTTTGTGGATAAAGGAAAACCATGTACCAGGCCAGGACTTTACTAAATCCATATCCGCAGCGTCTAGTTTTACTTCCACGGAACCATAGCCCACGTTTGGCGGCGCTTCTACAAAAAGCGTAGCTTCCTTTCCACGTATGATAAAATCGTTTTTCAAACTGCTGCACCCCCTAAAACACTGTCCAGATAACCGATAACAGACTTACCGATACCTTCCGCCAGTGTTACCGTAACGGCGTTCCCGAACTGCTTATACGCCTGTGAATTACTTACAACCTGTTTCCAGTTATCCATAGGAAACGCCTGTAATCTGCCGTATTCCGTCGGCGTAAGTTTTCTTACTCTATACTTCGTATGATCGAAGATTTTAATATGATGTGTACCACCCGCTACAGCTGTAGCTGTAGGGCTAATACCTTCCGGGTCGTGTACCCGTCTACTGTGATCGTGTCCGCTACTCTCTAACATTCCTATCACCTCTATTTCCGGTAGCCCTTGCGGCCGTTGCTCTCTCTCTCTCTCTCTCTCTGTATTCATACATTCGTCTACCCTTTCCAGTACCAGCGGTACTTGTTTGTAGTCCGACGCCAGTAACGTAGGGGAACACCCTATAAAGGTTCCTTTCCCGTTACGCTGTGCCTGTATTACGCCGTCCTGTATTAGTTGATCTATGGCCGGTAGGCGCTGGCTCTCTCTCTCTCTCTCTCTCTCTCTACAATCATGTGTCATTTTCTCCGCCTTTCTTATCACATATAACCACCTGGGAACACCCTGTAAGCAACGACTGGGCTATTTCTTTTCCGACCCGTCCGCGCCTGGTGTTACTTTCCGGGTAAGCTATATTTATGGCGTCCCCGTATCTCCCTACAGCTATCCCGGCTTTTGTAGCTTCGACTATCGGGAACAAGGGGGCGTCTTTTCCGTATCGCTTTTCGTGGTATTCTCTACCACCTTTACCCCTTGCCGACTGCTCCGTAGTGTCGGGGCTACCTCTGTGTAAATCCTTTTCCGGCTCTCTCTCTCTCTCTGTAGGATAGCCGTAAGTGTCGTCTACAATAACGCCGTGTAAGTCCTGGGCGGTCAACGTAAACATAGGGTCTTCGTCTTCCTTCGATCTACGCCCGTTCTGCCTTTTATCTACTCTGTCCGGCGTAATCGTGGCGTGTACCTTACCCATAGAAGAAATACGCTGTAACGCCTGGTCTATGATCTTGTGGGCCTTTTCGTCGGCGATATAAAACTTGTCGTCTACGTCAGCTTCCAAGATTGTAGAAAGCTTCGGTACGTAGTCGTGTTGTTCTTCTGGGTATATGTAGGTATCTGGCAAGCTGTCCAAAGTACCGACGACTATATACCTTTCCCTATTCTGTGGTACGCCCCAGTATTTGCTATTAAATAACTGTGCGTGGCACTTATACCCGGCTTTTCCATATTCAGCTTCCAGCACCGGTAGAAGTTTCCTTAACGCCTTCACGTTTTCCGCTACAAGCACTTTCGGAACCTTCTCCGGCTCTCTCTCTCTTGCTTCGGCCAGCAGCCGCATGATTTCAAAAAACATACCGCTTCTGGTCGCTGCCCTGTGGTTCGTGCCACCGCAACCCGAACATAAATTTTCTTCGCTGTAAGTTTCCGCGGACACTTCCCATACGGTACCGCAGTCGGCACATTCCAGCTTTATACCCGCCTGTTTTCCGGCTACGCTTAAGTCCTGGCAAGGAAATCCAAACGCCCAGACGTCGGCTTTCGGTACATCTTCAATACACATTTTCTGTATATCTGCCTGTACCACATGCTCGCCTACATTTTCCCTGTATGTGGCTACAGCGTACTTGTCAAAATCCCAGGCGCCGACGATTTTAAACCCGGCGTTCTGAAAGCCCAGACCAAGACCGCCACACCCACAAAAGAAGTCGTTTAATGTGTACAATTTTCTTTTACCTCACTTCCACACAATGGACACACGCCCCCGGCAGCTTCCCAAGCGGCCTGTAGTTCTTCCTGTGCTTCCTCTAATTCTCTGTTACACTTTTCTACGTATCTTCCAGCTGCTTCATAGGAAAGCTGTCTTGTCTGACTTACCGCGTTTAACCTCTTAAGGTTGTCCAGTTCGTCGTACTGCTTAGAAATGCTTCCTAGAATGTCCGCTAGGGCTTCTGTGTTCCCCAGGGAAGATACCTTATATCGTAAGTCGCGTTCTTCTTCGCTTACTTCGTTAAATCGCTTATAGGCACGTTCCATGGCTTCTAAGGCTTGTGTATCTTTTTCTGCTTCGTCCAGCATGAACGAAAGCCCTACCGCCTGGTCTAACTTCACTACCAGCGCCGACGTTCTTCTTATGGTTTCCTGTAAATTGACATACCCATACTGGAAGCCTAAAAGTGCATCGTACCTTATTACGTCTGTTTCCACTTCCTTAAGATCAGCCTGTAAGTCTTCCAGATTTCGCGTAATATGGATAACCCTTAAAGGTTCGTTCTGATCTTGTACCGCTTTCCAGAATCCTACGTTAAGGTCTTCCAGCTTTTCTTTTTTCGCCTGTTCGCGTTCCGCGATACCAAGCGATACAGAAGCGACGACCACACCGGCTAGACGTTCCACTTCGTCGTAGTATTTAATACGCTGTTCCGTGTTCAGCTGGTAACTATTCATAAGGGCGGTAAGCGCGACGTGTCGGCTCTGATCTTCCTTTAATTTTGTAAAGGCAGCTTCCGCTATTTTAAGTTCAGCGTCGAACCGGTCAAGGTCGAAGTATTCCGTAAGGGATACGTCGATTTCCCCTATCTGTTTGTCGGCGTAAGAAATATCGTTACGTGTCTGGTGGGTCTTTTTATTTACCTCGCTGATCGACTTATCTACGATTTCTGTACCCGCCAGCTTTCCTAAGACCTTCGCCCCTACGCTTGCGCTTTCCGAAAGCATAAAGGGCGCGTCCAGCTGGAAAGCAAAATTTAAACAGGTTTCAAAATCACCGTACTGCTGTTTTACCAGTCCCAGGGTTTCCTTAATCTCTGGCGGTATCTCTGCCTTTTCCCATGCTGTAGGGAAAGCGCTGTGTGTATAGGTCGTCTTACCCTTTCTACGGGTCTTCGTGATCGTGATACCGTTATCAAATGTTACGGATACCTTAACCTGGTCTACAGCTTCTTTAACTGACCCGTCCGGGTTACGGATTGTGTGTAAGAACGCTTCCCCGGTCGGCTCATTAAAAGCGAACCACCGAAGCGCTCTTATGATCGCTGTCTTTCCGGCGTCCGACGGTCCAGTAATGACCGTCAGCCCAGGGGAAAGACGAAAGGTACTATTTGTGTGTGACTGATAGCCTTCTATCGTCACTTCCTGGATTTTCATTACAAAGGTTCCCCCTTCCTTACTTTCTCATTTATAAATTCTATAAGCAGCCACTTAGGTATCTTTATCTTCGGGCCGTCCTGTACATACGGGAAGCCCTCACTATGGATAAGTTCGTAGGTCTGTCGCTGGCCCTTTCCCAGAAAGTCCATTAAGTCGTATGGCGTAAGCATTAAAGGCAGATCGTCCATACTTCTAAATACTTTCGGTTCTCTGGCTTTAGCCATTGTCTACCTCGTCGCCCAGGTGTTCCATTTCTTCTTTTTCTTCTGCCGTAAGCGGCGTATAAAAGACTTCTGGTACCGTACTTCCTACAGCTAATGCTATAGATTCCATAGCGGACTTAGACGGCTGCTTATTACCGTTTTCAATGTGGGATAAATGCCCCACGGATAACCCTGTTTTCTCTGACAGGTCTTTGAGTAACAGACCACTAATAAGTCTGTAATACTTTACTTTGTTCATTGCTTTTTTCTCTCCTTTTCCGTTGTCCTTGTGACGGTTTTACTTGTTTATTTGTCTGTGTGACAATTATACAGTGTAAAATATAAGGATACAAATACGACTTGTCTACACGACAATTTTTATAACTTCCGCCGTGTGTCGTCGTTATCCTCTGTTATCCCCTGTTATCCTCTGTCACAGAAAAATATTTTTAAACTGTAGTATTGGTGTCACGCGGTACAATTATGGCGTAAGGAAAGCCGGATTTCTTCGCCCGTATCACTTCCTTTTCAAGCTTCAAACGGTCGTCACTCTTATAGATCACGATACAGCCGTTTTCCACTATCACTACTGCACATTCCACTAGAATACCCCCTTTCAGTTTGTAAAATCGGTATCCAGCATACGCCCACGGACTACAGCGCATAACTTAAAGATCGTGTTCCCATTCGGGTATCGTCCGTCGTATCGCAGTATCCAGGTAATACCGTATACGTCTGTAAAACAGCGCCCTTCCGTGGCAAGGCGGCACCGGCTACCGTCTTTATTGTAATATGCCGCCCAGAAAAGGGTACTAAGTTCGTGGTAGATCGCTGCCCGGTGTGGGCGATCGGCGCTATCATAGTCTTCCCGGTTAATTAAAAGTTCCAGACGTTCCCGCTGGCGAAGTTCACGGCGTTTCAGTTCGCGGCCGTAGGTCTGCTTCCAGATACGGTAGGCTTCTTCCTTTGTCATTCCTTCGCAGTCTTCATAAATTTGTCCTATGATCTGGAACTGATCGTAGGTATCGGGCGTTTCTGGCGCCCGTGTACCCTTTAAAAATTCGCTGTAAAGCATTTTCTTAACACCCCCTTAAAAGTAATCCGGTCTTATCGGATAGTCGTAAAGTTCCACCGGTTTAATACCACAGTCTTCCAGCTTAATATTTTTATGTGTAACGCTTCCGGTGTCTACCCAGATTGTGAAGTAACCGGCCTTAATTGCTTCGACGTGTCCGGTAAAGACTACCCCACATTCTGGGTATTTTTTCTTTAACACCTTTTCGGTGTAGGCTTCACACTCTTTAAATTTTTCTTCCACCAGTTCGGCGTTGCGATTGGTAACCGCTTCGCACTCTGTAAAATACTGATACCATGCGTCCTTGTTCATATCTTTACTTCCTTTCTTACATACAGGCTTTCTTTGCTTCTTCTAAACAAGATTCGTAAACGGATTTACTAATACGTCTTTTAACTAAGGCGCCGTCCATTTCTGGCTTAAGACTTGTGCTTTCTGTCAGTCTATAGTAACGACCTGTATAGGCGTCCCTTTCGTAATTGCTATATTCATACACAAAGTCGTTGTCACTTAATACCCAGTGCTTAACCTTACCAAAGGCGTCTGTAATACATTTTCCCATGTCGGCGCTTCCTTTCTTATTACGTTTCCGTGTTTGTTATCACTTTATAGTGATACTATACACCCCAGACAAATACTTGTCAACACTTATTTTAAATTTTTATTTTATTTACGTTATATGTGTTTATATAATTGACATTTATCACTAAATAGTGATATAATAGCCATATCAAATAGAAAGGGGGTACATAAATGGCTATGGCCGAAAAGGTCCGTATCCTTCTTGTAAAAAGAAAGATTACAGTTACAGACCTGGCGAAGCGCTTAGGAATGTCGCAAAGCAATCTAAGCAATAAGTTAAGCCGGGATAATTTCAATGAAAAAGAACTGCAAGAAATAGCAGAAGCTTTAAACTGTGATCTTGATATAGGATTTACACTAAGAGATACCGGCGAACAAGTTTAATAAGTTACAGTTCGGAAGAACGCAATTACCCAGGAAAGCCCTACAGCTGCAAAGTTGTAGGGTCTTTTCTTTGTCGTCGTTGGGTGATACAATAAAAAGAAAAAGGGGTATTCTCATGGAATGGAATTACGAAGAAAGTTTAAAGGGAATAGCGAAGGCTTCCGTAGAAAATTGGAAAGCTTTAAAAGATGGGGTTTGTGTGGTATGTGGCAGTAAGGACGCTGGGTATTATGATCTCTGCCCGAACTGCCAGGACAAACCGATACCAGACTATGAAGCGTTCCACGTAGCCCAGCTATTTAACGTGCTGCATAAAGCTGTACTATCTGATATGATGATTCAGCTTAGTAAGGCTTACGACGCCGGGAATGGACAGGAAGCTACAGCAGCTTATAGAGAATACTGCTTTAGTTATGGAACACCTGGAAGGTTATATTATAACGACCAGAAGGCTAAAGCCGATCGTGTCAAGGACCCAACGCCAGGAAGTCTATGTTATATGCTTAAGGTTTATGGGTAAACAGAGGATAACAGAGGACAACGCTATAAACTAGCTTACTTCGGATAACCAAGGATAACAGAGGTAAACAGAGGATAAAGAAAAAGACCTACAGCAGTAAGGTAAGTCGAAGATTTTTTAAAGAACATAAAGAAGGGGGTATAGAAAACCCACTCATAAAACGAATAGGAAAATGAGTTAAAAAACAATACCCCCTAAAAGAAAAATAAATACACTTTATATTATATATACTAATCTTTATTATATATTTTATTTATTATATGGTTATGTATATATAGTTATTATATGTATATAATAAGGGTCTTTTATGCTGTAGTTTCTTACTGATTTTCTACTACGAATTTTACTACAGTTTCTACTACAAAGCCGCGGAAAACAGGGGTAAACAGAGGATAACAGAGGACAACGGAACATTTACAGAATATAGAGAAAAAGCCCAGAAACGCTATGTTTCCGGGCTTTTAAAATGGCTATATTACATTATCCTGAAACATATCATATACCCGGGCAAATTCGCCGTAAGCCTGTAAATTCTCCATATTCCCTCCAACCGTCACGGACACAGCCACCCCAAAAGGATAGCTGTGTCCGCCTGATCTTACTTTGTGCTGTTTTCCACGGAAGCTGCTCCTGGATTCTTACGATCCAAATCTCGTCCGCTTCCCTGCTGTCATCTGATTACTCTACAGGCATATAGTATACGTCTGCACCTTCTCCGTGCCAGTAATAGTCAACGTCATTCTGGTCGTAAACATCCTCGTTATTTACGAAACGGTAGGTATTTCCGTCAAAGTCAACCCAGTTGCCATTTCCATCCGGTGTGATCACAAGAGGATGTCCGTCTGAGTTGCGGTAGATGGTTCTGGTCTGGTTGGTATCGGTCAGCTGCTCCTGGGTAAATCCTGCAGAGTTGCTGATGGTTCCGTCACTGCTTCCTGCGGAGGAATCTGTGCTGTCAGACTGTGTACCGTCTGTACTTCCATCTGCAGTTCCGTCTGTGCTGCCATCAGAAGCATTATCTCCTGCTGCAGGTGCTGCTGCCTTCAGGGAAGAATCTCCTGAAATTCCAAAGGAATCAATAGCTGCCTGGATTCCGGCAAGAGAATCATCGTTCACTACAGATCCGCAGATATTGTAGTATTCATCTGCACTCTTATAGATCTTGTGAAGGGCATATGCGTAGCCGCCGCTCTTGGAAGCGTCTGTATATCTGACTGTGTAGGAATAAACGCCTACTCCCTCTACATCATTGGAAGTATAGTTCTCAACAGTGAAGTCGGTTCCCTGTACAAGATCGGAAGCCTGTTCAAGGGCATTGGCCAGATCCTCAGTATCCGGAAGCATTGCGGAAGACATGGCATCCTCTCCCTGTCCGTGAAGGATCAGGATCTTGCCCTGCTCCGGTGACTCAAAGCTGAGCATATCTGCTTCGTCTGCCTTATTCGCCCAGGTCGCATCCGGAAGTTTAATGGAAACGGCTCCGTTGCTGGATGTATAAGTGCTGTCCTGAACATCCGGTGCAATGGTCGGCTCCGGTGTAGAAGTTGCAGTCGCTGCCGGTGTAGGAGTCTCAGTCACAACAACCTGCTCTTCCGGCTCAGCTCCGCCGAAATTACATCCTGCTGCAAACATGGAAACACTAGCTGCTATGGTTAAGATTGCTAAAATCTTTTTATTCTTCATGGTATCCTCCTTGATTTTTCATTCGGTAAAAAGGATTGCTGCACATTCATGTGCTTCACAATCCATGCCTGCATAAAAATTATCTGTTCATGCAGGTTATCCTGGCCAATGTCTTTACAGAACTTACCAGACGATAAGTCCCTCGGGCTATATTTTACAATTTTATTACAGACCTGTCAATGGATTTCCAAAGTCTGAATCTAAAATTACTGTGAAAATATTATAAACTTTAACCGATTTTTTTATACATTTGTGACTAGAGCCTGTTTGAAAAAACCAGTTCTTTTTCTATTTTAGCTCCTGTTTGTCATACTTTTGTAAAATTTAGTTTCCGTACTCATACATATGCAGCTTGTGAAGGGCACGGGTAGCGGCAATGTATCTGCCCTGCTTTGCAAGTGCACTTGTATCCGCCTCTGGAAACAGAGAAAATACCTGGTCAAATTCCAGTCCTTTTGCAAGATAAAAAGTAGTTACAGTCAGTCCCTTGCAGAAACTGGTGCTGTCCCTGTGGAGATAGGAAAAACGGTTCTCTGTGTCAAACCCAGCGGCTGCCAGCTTCTCCTTCAGAATACCTGCTGCCTTTTTTGCCTCTCCTTCTGTACGAAGGATCACTGCGGCGGTCTCAAACTGCTCTTCCCCAAGCTCCAGCTTCTTTATGATCTCATCCAGTGCCTGTTCCATAGACTGGGACTCTTTTCCCGGGAAGTGCTTCTCTTCCACAGGGGCGCCGTGACGCTCAAACAGATCCATGTCTGTAATGCCAGCCAGATGATTGGCGTAGGTCGCGATTTCCACTGTATTTCGGTAGCTTTTGTTCATCACGATCCTGCGGATATCTTTGCCGAAAATCTTCGGAAGGAATCCGATCACATCCTGGTTCTCATCCTCCATGGTCTGAGCCTTGTCTCCCAGAATGGTCATGCGGCAGGGGAACATCATCTTAATGATCAGATACTGCAGCCTGGAATAATCCTGCATTTCATCCACAACCAGATGCTTGATCCCATTGTGGCTGCTGTTCTGGCCAAGCAGACGGTATTTCATGTAAAGCACCGGATACACATCCTCATAGGAAAGCCTGCGGTCCGCCAGCTGTACATGGGGAAGTCCCGGATAACCGCAGCTTTCCAGGAAACGGCTGTACATCACATAGACATCCCTTGTCTCGTACATACCCATAAATTTCTCCATCACAAAGGCACGTTCTTCCTCATCCATATCGCTATCCCGAAGTGTCTCCACCTCGTCAATGAAATTCTCCGCCACAGCTTCCATACGGGAAAGCAGGGGAATGTCCTGGAATTTGAAATAGAACAGCTCGATGATCTCCTCTTCTTTCCTGGTGAAGTTCTTGTATTCCACATCATGGAAATTCATCAGCTCATCCTCTAATGTGGTAAGATAGCCTTCCATCTGGTTCAAAAATTCCCTGGACTGCTTCTCCTTGTAAAGAGAGGGCACATCCGGCATGGTCAGGCTTCTTTCGATCTGATCGTAGCGGTCCTCGCAGTCGGATGCCGTATCCTTCAGTTCCTTATACGCAAACAGGTCAAAACTCATTTCCCGGATATTCTCTTCCCCAAGCTCCGGCAGGATATGGGAAATATAATCGGAAAAGATGCTGTTTGGTGACAGGATCAGAATGTTGGAGGATTTCAGATTCTTCCGGTCATGGTACAGAAGATAGGCAATTCTGTGCAGTGCAATGGAAGTCTTGCCGCTTCCGGCTGCCCCCTGGATCACCATGATCTTATCCTTGGTATTTCGGATAATGGCATTCTGCTCCTTCTGGATGGTGCGGACAATGTTCTTAAGAGCTACGCTTCCGCCGCTGCCCAGCTCTGCCATCAGAATCTCGTCATCTATTTTCACATCACTCTCAAACTGGTAGACCATTTTTCCATTACGGATCTTGTACTGCCATTTGGATGCAATCTCACCGGTGATAGTTCCAAGAGGTGCTTCATAGGAAGCAGGTCCCTTATCATAATCATAGAAAAGGCCGCTCACCGGAGCTCTCCAGTCGTAGATCAAAGGCGTATGTCCGGTTTCCTCTGCAAAATTGCCGATGCCGATATAAAAGATCTCAGGCTCATCCTCTCCTTCAAATATAAAATCCACTCTTCCGAAAAAAGGGGAATCCAGCATTTTGCGGAATCTTTTTCTCAGATGGATCTGCTGCTCATTGGCATTGATCTGATGGAGCAGTGCCTGCTGGTTATCAAAATTCTCATATCCGTACTGGTCCATCTCTGTATAGTTTTCCCAGTAGTATTCATGCATTCCCTCGATGTCCTTCTGGCCTTCCAGAATGGATTCGCTGATGTGCGCAATACGTGTTTTCAGTTTGTCTGTGACAAAAGTCAGAAATGCTTCTCCGTCTCTGTTGTCAATTGCCATATAATATACTCTCCTTCATCCTTCCATGGCTGGTATATTCATGGTTCCGCACTTCATATTTTGCGGAAACTTTGCTCCATTATACATTATCTTCCCCCAAAAGTATAGATAGAAAAACAGCAGTTTTTCATATATGTTTCTGAAAAACTGCTGTATATTTCTCACGTATTTTTCCTTGTTTTCAAATGGATTTTTGACGAACTATCTTGATAAAAAACTATCTGCAAAATGTGCGTGGCTTCTTATGCGCTCTGTGTCTTATCAAACTGGCTGTTATAAAGATCTGCGTAAAAGCCTTTTGCTGCAAGCAGCTCTTCGTGACTGCCCTGCTCGATAATATCGCCATCCTTCATAACCAGGATCAAATCAGCATCCTTGATAGTGGAAAGCCTGTGGGCAATGACAAAGCTTGTTCTTCCCTTCATCAGGTTATCCATAGCCTTCTGAATCTGGACCTCTGTTCTGGTATCTACAGAAGAAGTAGCCTCGTCCAGGATCAGGATCTTATTGTCTGCCAGGATTGCTCTTGCAATGGTAAGAAGCTGTTTCTGGCCCTGGGAAACATTGCTGGTCTCCTCGTCCAGAACCATCTGATAGCCGCCCGGCTGCTGCATGATAAAGTTGTGGATGTGAGCCGCCTTAGCTGCTGCGATCACCTCTTCATCTGTGGCATCCAGTCTTCCGTAACGGATATTTTCCATAATGGTTCCTGAAAACAGCCATGTGTCTTGGAGAACCATTCCGAACATTTCATGAAGCTCGCTTCTGTTAAAGTCCTTTACATCATGGCCATCCACACAGATGGAGCCTCTGTTTACATCATAGAAACGCATCAGAAGCTTAACCATAGTGGTCTTTCCTGCTCCTGTCGGTCCTACAATGGCAATTTTCTGTCCGTCCTTTACCTTTGCGGAAAAATCATGGATAATAATCTTATCCGGATTATATCCGAAGCTTACATGATTAAATTCCACATTTCCATTAAGACCTTTTATAGATACTGCGTTTTCTTTTATGGTTTCTTCCTCTTCCTCATCTAGGAACTCAAACACACGCTCGGAGGCTGCTGCTGAGGATTGCAGAAGATTCGTTACCTGGGCAATCTGCTGGATCGGCTGAGTAAAGTTTCTGATATACTGGAAGAAGGACTGGATATCACCAACTTCAATTGCTCCCTTGATGGTAAACCAGCCTCCTAAAAGAGCAACCATAACATATCCAATATTTCCTACAAACTGCATGACAGGCATCATCATTCCGGAGAAAAACTGGGATTTCCATGCAGATTCGTAAAGCTTCTGGTTGTCCTTTTCAAATTCTGCAACTACATCCTCTTCCTTGTTAAATACCTTAACAACATTGTGTCCGCCGTAGTTTTCCTCAATCTGGCCATTTACCTCTCCAAGATATTTCTGCTGTGCCTGGAAATATTTCTGGGAGTGCTTCATAACAAAATTAATAATGATCATAGACAGAGGCAGTATCAAAAGTGCAGCCAGTGTCATCCACACATTAATGGAAAGCATCATTACGAATACACCGATCAGGGTTGTGACAGATGTGATCAGCTGGGTAATGCTCTGGTTCAGGCTCATCTGAAGGGTATCCACGTCATTAGTCACACGGGAAAGAATCTCACCATTTGTCCGACTCTCATAATAGTTCATGGGAAGGCGGCTGAATTTTTTGGAAATATCTTTTCTTAAATTATAAGTAACATCATTGGAAATTCCGGTCATCACATATCCCTGAATAAAGGAAAAGCAGGCACTTGTCACATATAGTCCAAGAGTCCATAAAAGGATATATCCGATTTTTCCAAAATCAATGCTTCCCGTACCGTTTACCTTGGCAACCAGACCGCTAAAAAGCTCTGTTGTTGCTTTTCCAAGGATTTTTGGTCCTACAATATTAAAAACAGTTCCGGCAATTGCAAAAATAAACATCAGCACGAAACGGAATTTGTAGCGCTCCATATACTGAAACAGCCTCTTCATCGCGCCTTTGAAATCTTTGGCTTTTTCCCCAGGCTGCATTCCACGTCCCCGGTGACCGCCCATCACAGGGCCTCTGGCTTTGTTTTCACTCATGCTAATTCCTCCTCTGAAAGCTGGGACATGGCAATCTGCCTGTAAACCTCGCAGTTCTTCATCAGTTCTCTGTGGGTACCTATGCCTGCCATATTTCCCTCATCCAGAACAATGATCTGATCTGCATTCAAGATGGTGCTGATTCTCTGTGCCACAATAATAGTTGTCGTATCTTCTGTTTTTTCCCTTAATGCTTTGCGAAGCCTGCTGTCAGTTTTAAAGTCAAGAGCAGAAAAGCTGTCATCAAAAATCAGAATCTCCGGTTTTTTCGCAATGGCTCTTGCAATAGACAAACGCTGTTTCTGACCACCTGATACGTTAGTTCCGCCCTGAGAAATCGGTGCATCATAGCCTTCCTTTTTCGCCTGGATAAAATCATCAGACTGGGAGATTTCTGCCGCCAGTTTTACATCCTCACTGGACATATCCGGCTTACCGTATCGAATATTGGAATCAATAGTACCGGAGAACAGCACTCCCTTCTGTGGAACATAGCCAATGCGCTCACGAAGATCGTGCTGAGTCATATCTCGAACGTCCACACCATCTACCTTTACGCTACCCTTTGTTACATCATAGAATCTTGGAATCAGATTAATAAGAGTACTCTTTCCACTTCCTGTACTTCCAATAATAGCAACTGTCTCTCCTTTGTCTGCCTTAAAAGTAATATCATTGATTACATTTTCTCCGGCGTCCGGATAGGCAAAACTTACATGGTCAAACTCTACCGTTCCTTTCTTCTGATTCTCCATAAGAACCGGATCTTCCGGATCATTTACTGAAGGCTCCATTTCCAGAACCTCGCAGATACGCCCTGCTGCAACATTGGCTCTTGGAAGCATAATAGAAATAGCTGTAATCATCAGGAAGGACATAATAATCTGCATAGCATACTGAATAAATGCCATCATATTTCCTACCTGCATATTTCCGCTGTCAACCCCATGTGCACCAAAATAAATGATTGCTACAGAGACACCATTCATGATCAGCATCATAACCGGCATCATAAAGGTCATACAACGGTTTACAAACAAATTTGTTCTGGTAAGATCACTATTTGCTTTCTCGAAACGTTCTTCCTCATGCTCTTCACGGCTGAAAGCACGAATAACCGGGATTCCGGTAAGAATCTCACGGGTTACCAGGTTTAATCGGTCAATGAGCGTTTGAAGTATGGTGAATTTCGGCATTGCGATCTGGAATAACACAAAAATTACAATAAGGATCAGTGCTACTGCCACTGCAAGAATCCAGGTCATAGAGGAATCTGTCTGCAGAACCTTGATTACGCCTCCGATACCAAGAATCGGTGCATAAAGCACAATTCGAAACATCATAGTCATAACCTGCTGTACCTGCTGTACATCATTTGTGCTTCTGGTAATCAAGGATGCAGTGGAAAACCTGTGGTACTCATTGCTGGAAAAGTGGATAACCTTGCGATATATATTATCTCTTAAATCATGTCCAAGGGCTGCTGCCACCCTTGCAGACAAAAAGACCACACATACTGCTGCCAGCATAATAAGCAGTGCCATCAGCACCATCCGTATTCCAGCATTCTTAATATACCTCATCTGAATAGTATCCAGATTTTCACCCATGGCCTGATATTCTGCTTTTACGCCACTTACCGAAGCCTGAGTAAGAATGGATTCCGGCATATCGGAAAGCTTCTCATCTACTGTCTCCAGCATCTGCTTCCTTGCTTCATCCGGCATATTGCCAAGAGCCTGCATAGGATCTGTTCCCTTAGGCATCTGCATTTTGGAAAGCATCATCTGGCTTTCTTCGCTTCCGGAAGTAAAAGAAGTATACATCATCAAGGGTTTGCACAAAAGATCGTTTAATTCATCCCTCTTATCCCCTGTAATAGTATTCTTCAGTTCATAAACATCACCATCCAGTACATAGGCATTTAAAACCTCCTTTCTGGTGTCTTCATCCATAAATATCTGCAGATCTTCCATGGTGCTCTTGCGCATTTTTTCCGGAACACCATCCGGAATACCGCCTTGCTGGATACCTACGTTAATAATCTTAGAGGTATAATCTGGCAAAGACAGATCACAGTAAGCCTGCAAAAACAGCAATCCAATGATCAGAACAATATAGCCTGCTGATTTTTTCAGATACTTCATTAATTTAATCATGCTTTGTTTTCCTTTCGTTGTTATCCTGCCCTATTTCTTCCTGACAGCTACTATTCCTTCCGCAAAAATGCCCCATTGGCATTTCATCAGGAGACAGCTCCGGTTCAGGCATTGCTGCGATATTTTCCTTAATCTGCTGACAAAATCTTCGCATCAGACAAAGCTCGCTTTCTGAGAAGCCACTCAGTATCTGCTTTTCGCCTTCTCTGGCCAGCTGCATTCCTTCTTTAATAATGGCATTGCCTGCATCGGAAAGATAGATTCTGCTCACTCTTAGATCCTTCTCATCCTGTCTGCGGATAAGGAGACCATTTTTCTCTAGGCGTTGAATACTGACTGTAACCGTAGGGGGTTTCACACCTAACTCCTGCGCAAGCTCTTTTTGGCTGCAGCCACCCCGCCTGTAAAGAACTGCCAGAATGGGAATCTGCCTTGGATGAATGCCAACCTTTTTTAATTTCACAAAGCATTTCTCCATATACATACGACTGATTTCCATTATCAGGCTTTGAATACTTTTCTCATTATCCTGTTCCACATTCTCACCTCGATTTCATATATTTCTCATTTAGTTAGACGACTAATTTTATAGTCTATACTTTTTCATAAAAAATGCAAGTACTTTTTGTGCAGTTTATATTTTTTTTAGAATTTAGAATCTGATATTATGTTGTTTGCAAATGTGTTTATTTCGTCAGACTAAGCTTTTATATTTTTCATCTGCCTTGAAAACCGGACAAAAATTGCAAGGAAACAAAAAACCGCCTGCAAATTCAGCTGAAAACTGAGTTGCAGGCGGTTTTTGCTTCTTATTTAAATAAACTGATTGGTTTGTTCATCATAATGATAATCGATGGAATCCATTTTCTCCAGCAATTCTTTTTTACGAAGTCCGCGGCAGGTACACAGTGCCTCCAGGGAATCGTAATAATCCCGAAGCTGGGTGTTCACATAGCTCAGTAAGATCATTGGGTCCTTTGGTATCATAAGAATCTCCTTTGCAGGTTTATTGCTGCTGATCTTATTTTACCTTCACCACATACTCTCCATTCTCTACATCCAGCACCAGTGTATCTCCTGTGTGGACCTCACCGGAAAGAATCTTACGTGCAGTCAGAGTCTCCACATATTTCTGCAGATAACGCTTCAGCGGTCTTGCACCATAAACAGGGTCGTAACCATTGTCGATTACGTCCTTCTTGGCTGCGTCTGTAAGCTCCAGGGAAAGTTCCTGATCAGCAAGACGGTCATTGAGTTCCTTCACCATCAGGTCAACGATACTACCGATGTTATCTTTTGTCAATGGCTTAAACATAATGATCTCATCCAGACGGTTGAGGAATTCCGGGCGGAAGTGTCCGCGCAGGTCATCCATAACCTCTTTCTGGGCTTCCTCTTTGATCTCGCCGTTCTCATCAATACCATCCAGCAGATACGGGGAACCGATGTTGGAAGTCATGATCAGGATGGTATTCTTGAAGTCTACGGTACGTCCCTGGGAATCGGTGATACGTCCGTCATCCAGTACCTGAAGCAGCACGTTAAATACATCCGGGTGGGCTTTCTCGATCTCATCGAAAAGGACAACGCTGTATGGTTTACGGCGAACAGCCTCTGTAAGCTGACCGCCTTCCTCATAGCCTACATATCCTGGCGGCGCTCCGATCAGTCTGGATACAGAATATTTCTCCATGTACTCACTCATATCAATACGGACCATATTCTGCTCATCATCGAACAGGGTCTGTGCCAGGGTCTTGGCAAGCTCGGTTTTACCAACACCGGTCGGTCCAAGGAACAGGAAGGAACCGATTGGCTTGGTCGGGTCTTTGATTCCGGCTTTGGAACGGAGAATGGCGTCAGTTACACGACGGACGCCTTCGTCCTGGCCGATGACACGTTTGTGAAGCTCATCTTCCAGGTGAAGAAGCTTTGTACGCTCTCCCTCTGTCAGTCTTGCAACCGGAATTCCGGTCCAACGGGAAATAATACGGGCTATCTCATCATCTGTAACTACCTCGTGAACAAGGCTTCTGTCACTTTCTTTGGTATTTCGTTCTTCAATTTCAAGCTGCTGCTGTAATTTAGGCAGCTCTCCATATTGCAGCTCGGAAGCTTTCTCCAGATCATAATTCTGTCTTGCAATCTGAATCTGCTTATTCATATCCTCAATCTGTTCACGAAGCTTCTGAAGCTTCTCTACAGAATGCTTTTCATTTTCCCACTGGGCTTTCTGTGCATTAAAGGAATCCTGCATTTCTGCAAGCTCCTTCTGAAGCTCCTCCAATCGTTCTTTGCTTAAGTTATCCGTTTCTTTTTTCAGGGAAAGCTCTTCCATTTTCATCTGATCGATCTTACGGCGCTGCTCATCCAGCTCGGTAGGCATAGAATCCAGTTCTGTTTTAATGAGCGCGCAGGCTTCATCTACCAGATCGATGGCCTTATCCGGAAGGAAACGGTCTGTAATGTAACGGTGTGAAAGAGTTGCTGCTGCCACAAGGGCACTGTCTGTAATCTTAACACCATGGAATACTTCATAGCGTTCTCTCAGTCCTCGAAGAATAGAAATAGTATCTTCTACAGATGGCTCATCTACCATAACCGGCTGGAAACGACGCTCCAGGGCTGCATCCTTTTCAATATACTGACGATACTCATCCAGAGTAGTTGCGCCGATACAATGAAGCTCACCACGTGCAAGCATTGGCTTAAGCATGTTGCTGGCATCCATGGCACCATCTGTTTTACCTGCGCCCACAATAAGATGAAGCTCATCAATAAACAGGATAATCTGACCTTCGCTTTTCTTAACTTCTTCCAACACAGCCTTCAGACGTTCCTCAAATTCGCCTCGATATTTAGCTCCGGCTACCAGAGCTCCCATATCCAGAGCAAAAATTTTCTTGTCCTTCAGTGCTTCCGGCACATCTCCTGCCACGATTCGCTGGGCAAGACCTTCTACGGCTGCAGTTTTACCAACGCCAGGCTCACCAATGAGAACCGGGTTGTTCTTGGTCTTACGGGAAAGGATTCGGATCACATTACGGATCTCGCTGTCTCTTCCGATAACCGGATCAAGCTTCTGGCTTCTGGCTTTCTCTACCAGGTCTTCACCATATTTATTCAGAGTATCATAGGTTGCCTCCGGATTGTCGCTTACCACACGCTGATTTCCACGAACTGTGGAAAGTGCCTGTAAGAAGCGCTCCCTGGTGATGCCGAATTCGCTCCAGATTTTCTTCATGCTGGGGCTTGGATATTTCAAGAGGGCAAGGAACAGATGCTCTACAGATACGTATTCATCTCCCATTGCCTTGGCTTCGTCTTCTGCATTTACAAGTGCTTTATTCAAATACTGTCCGAATCTAAGTTCACCACCGGATACCTTGACTTTGGCGTCCAGAGCGTTCTTTACTGTGTTCAGGAAGTATTCCTTATTTATTTCCATTTTCTCAATAAGCTTGAGAATCAGGCTGTCCTCCTGGGTCAGGAGGGTATATAACAAATGTTCCTGTTCAATTTCCTGGTTGCCATATTCGTAAGCAACCTTTTCCAGATCCTGAACTGCCTGTACAGATTTCTGGGTAAATTTGCTGATGTTCATAGGCTCTCCTCCTTCAGCTTATATATACAAATGCGCAGCCTGCGCGGCTCTTTAAAAAAGTAACTCGCGTGGGGCTGCGCTTGTAAGTGTTTCCTCATTACAGTTATTAATATAGCGCTTATTGTTAGCACTGTCAAGAGGTGAGTGCTAATTATTTTGTGAAGAATTTGTGAAAGCTACGAGCCATGCAGTCCTCCTACCTTGTAATTTTCCAATCCGCTGATTGTCAAAGGCAACCACAGACTTCATATATTTGATACTTTTCTCCGGCAGTTGTTTTTGCTTGATAATTAAGTCTTTCAAGAATTCGCCTCAAGTAAACATATGAACCTGCACCAACACCACTTGCAAAAAGTCCTATTGCTGTTCCAAGTTCTTTACGGTCTTCCTTAGAAATCACATGTTTATAAGCATCCAATTCCGGAAACGTCATATCTGCAACAGACGGATACTGCCCAATTTTCATCATATAATTATCTGTTGTCAGGACAATATAATCAAGACGATGTTCCTCGTTCATGCTGCAAACAAATTGGAATACCAAAACCCTTGATACTTCTTCAATTTGCCAGTTTTTCCACTTCCATGCTGTATTTTGTTTTTTTACACTTTCATTAGGTGACGGTGTATTTTCAAGAATATAAGACTTCTGAAGTCTGAAAACCTCTTCCGAAAGTTTCTTTGAATAACATTCCGTATCATCCTCTTCAAAGTGAATATAAGGCTTCATTGAAAAAACACGTTTCTCTTTACACTCTTTGCAATAAGCACTTATTCGGACTTTTCCATCAAGTAAAAGAATTAACTCTTCAATATTATCTTCATCTATTTTCATGGACTCATAAAGTCCAGCCGTTTGCAAAAAATTTGCAAATACATTATCTTTACCGGAAACTATATCGGATGGTATTGAATCAAAAATATTATGTCTCACTTTATTCTCTCCTTTACTACCGCTTTTTCAGGCACTTTCTCCTCATATTCCTGTTTCAATTCCTCTGCCAAATACGCATCGCTCATGCAGTGCATATCAGAAACACCATCACGGATCAGCTGATAGACCTGGGAATGATAAAAGAAATCCAATGCCGCATCCAGTGAAAGTCCCTGCTGTTTAGCAAAACATTCGATAACACGGCTATATTTTTTCTGAAGCAAAATCGGATTTGCTGTCATAGTGTTTCACTCCCTTCAAAATGCAACAGAGACAGTGTTTTCTCTGTGCGAAAACATATTTGCAGGTTCGGTTTTTCGTAACGCAGGCGATTGATAGCTTCTGCCTTATCAATCAGTCCGTCAAAGAACAGCTCCACGGTGTTAAACACCTTATCATTGGCAACACCGCCCACAACAAGGTCATAATCTGTTGAATCTTTTCCGCTACGGCAATTCAGAATGAAATCCGGCCATTCTTCGAAATAGGAATCGAATTTTAGCGTTTTCAGTTCAGCTTCCAGGCTTTCATCATACTCATACCTGAAGATAATACCATCTTTTCCACGGCGTTTGAACTTGCCGCACCACTTCGCCGCCTGTTCATACAGCGACGTGACATAGAAGCCACGTCCGAAGTCTACATTGGGGCGGGAATGAACCAAATCCGGCTTTGCAATCTCTAAAAAGGAACCATGATAGAGAATCATACTTCCACACCCCTTTCTTTCATCACGTCAAGGAGGTCATCAACGATATATTCCCGGCTCTGGGTATGCAGCACTTCATATTCCGGCACGATGTAACCGTGCAAAATATCACTCTGTTCGGTAAATGCCTGATAGACACGCTCTGCATCCACACCCAGCTTTGCCGCTACATTTTCAATGCAAAATACAGCAAACTCTAGCTCACTGGAATTTTTGATTTTTTCATCTGCCATAATCTACACCCCCTTCGAAATCACTGTTCTCAATTTAAACGCTTTTCTCCGTGATATGTAAAGTTTTCATAAGTTATGCCTTTTTCAGCTCTTTGTTCAGTAGTAATTCCGGTCTGATGATTTGAGCCTTCAGCACTTGAAAGTTGCGGAAGACTTTTTCCATTTTATTCTATCAAAACTTCTATTCTCTTACATTCGTATACGTTATATAAATAGGACACTGCTTTACAATACCAGACAAAATGGACACAGCAATCACGGTTTCTGGCAGTTTCATTTTAGACATTTCATTTTCCACATAGGTTCATGCCATTATGTCAAATATCAAACATTTCCTTGCAAATCATTTTTCCACATGCTGTTCTGAAAATACTATGATAGGATTTTAAAGCAGCTTCTTTTGTCAAACCATCCTCCATGATATTTACCAAAAAATCAGCCTCTACCAATATCTGATAATCAATTTCATTAATATTATTATATGTGTGATGATGTGCGATCAAATACTGAACACGATCAGATATCTCTTGATCAAATCCTAATTTTTTAAGCAGTCTTTCTGCTATTGCAGGACCTTCTTGTTCCTGTAATTTACCATTACAATTTCCATATTTTTCTACACAAAAATGAATTCCAATATCATGTGTCAAAGCTGCTGCTTCAATAGTAAACAAACATTTCTTATCTACATTTTCCGTTTCTGCTATTAACTTTGCATAACTATGCACTTTGCAGAAATGCTGAATTCTCTTTGCATCTCCTCTATATAATTCGATCATTGCCAAATGTAATTTATTTATCATCTAAAGCTCCTCCCCGTATCATCACAAACATTTAATTCAAAATGCTTTCTATTGGTTTTTATTATTTTTTCTTTTTGTAACTTCGATATCTCCGTAGACATTGCCGCGCGGTCAATACAAAGATAATCAGCCAGCTGCTGTCGGTCAAAAGGAATGTCAAATTTGACAAAATATTCCGATGTCCCCAAAGGTCTTCCTGAATAACAAGAACACAGCCGGATACCACAAGTCCCATTACTTCTGTAGAATCTCCAGCTCTGAAAATATAAGAATCTCGTTCTTTGGAAATTATTGCTGCATTTACACAGTGCAGTATAGATATTATCTCGTTATCAGAAAGACCTTTAAAGAAAGGACTGTTTCTTAGAATTGGTAAATATTTTTTCAATATCATTTCTCCTGTTAGAAATCAAACATACAAGTTGTATTTATCATACTATAGTTTTAACAGAAGTAAAAGGCAAAAGTATTATATTTTTAATTCAGATAGCTGCTTTGATTCTTTTCATTATAGCTACCTCTCTTTCATTTTACAGATACTCCACATAAAAAAGGGATCCTTCACTCAGTAAATTTGAATGAAATGATCCCTGATTTTCATGTAAATTGTACTTGGTTTTACATTACTTATTATACTTTATTTTTAAAAAAATGTAAGCAGTTTTTATTTTTTATTCTCTATGCTTCTGCAATTACACATTATCAGTTATTTTTTTCAGCTGCGCCAAGATAAGCAATTGCCAATATAACGGTTATTGTTTCGCTAATCAGGAAACTCCACCATACCCTGTCTCTGGATTTTTATAAAAATCTTCGGCATTTCACATAGCTGGTATTCATTCTGGATTGCAGAAATCATTGCCTGCATTTACAGTTACTGCACGTCTCATAAATTATTAAAAACAATTTCACAAGAATGAATGTAAGAGGGCATGAATCTGATAGTAGATTCACGCCCTCTTACAAGTTATTTACTACATTCCATAATTATCTTCTCACATCTGTCATATCCTAATTGTGAGCTATTCAGGCACAACGTGTAATTGCTGGCTTTTCCCCAGTTCTGATCTGTGTAAAAATTATAATTTGTCTTGCGCCTTTTATCTGTATCCTCCATCATTTTGACAGCTTTCTGCTTTTCTACATTATATAAATCTGTGATGCGCTGTATTTTTTCCGGCATATCCCCATGAATAAATACATTCAGCACATCATCCCGGTCTTTCAAAATGTAATCAGCATTTCTTCCAATGATCACACAAGGCTCCTTCTTGGCCAAATCCAGAATAACCTTTCTCTGTGCCTCATATACCATATCTTCTACAGATTTTCCTGTAATATCACGTCCGGCAAGTGCATATGCAAATAATCCTTTCTTCGGAGATAATTCTGCATTTTCCTGAATATATTCCGGAGACAGACCGGACTTTTCTGCAATCTGGCTGATAATATTTTTATCATAATAGGCAATTCCAAGCTTCCTGGCAACTTCTTCCCCGATAAAGCGTCCACCGCTTCCGAATTCTCTGCTGATTGTAATGATTCTTTTTGCCATCTCTGAACCCTCCTTAATTTAAAGCATCAACCTTATTTTTTCTGATTTTCTTTAAAAATACATATCCTACAAAGCATGAAATTATTTCAGTAATCGGAAATGCCCACCAGATCAGTGAGACTCCCATCTGGCCATTTCTGGCAAATACAGAAAAGATTCCAGCCAGTGGCAGAATAATAATAAGCTGTCTCAAAAGCGAAATAACCAGTGATTCCAAGCCGCCATTCAAGGCCTGATAGATTCCCTGATAAGCAATGTTAATTCCGGCAAACAGAAAGCTTACTGAAATTACTCTCATGGCACTGATAAAATATTCTCTTGACTGTCCCGCATTAAACAGAGTTGCAAATGCTCCCGGAAAAATCTCTGTGATTGCAATTCCTAAAATCATCAATACAACGGTATAAAGCAGACCATATTTGATTCCATCTCGAATTCTCTTTTTACTTCTCATTCCATACGCAAATGCAATAATCGGGGTAATCGCATCTCGCAGCCCAAAAGCAAGAAAGAGAACAAACTGCTGAACCTTATAGAATAATCCATAGGCAGTCTGTGCTGACGGATTAAACTTCAGAATCAAATTCATCACATAAACCATAATGGACATCAGAGCCTGAGCAATAATTGCCGGAAGTCCAATTGCATAGATTTCTTTTATAATGCCAGTATCCGGTTTCATGTATTTCGCCCCATGCCCAAATTCCTTATTCAGTTTGATATGAAAGATAAACAGCAATACTGCAGATGCTACCTGACCAATTACAGTTGCGTAGGCTGCACCTTTCACTCCCATTTCAGGACAAGGTCCGATGCCATAAATCATAATCGGATCAAGGATAATATTTACAACCGCACCAACTACCTGTCCGATCGTTGAATAAAGAGAACGGCCTGTTGCCTGTAATAATTTTTCAAATAAAGAAAAGAAAATAATACCAAAAGAAATCACACAGCATATTCTCAGATAACTGACTCCCATTTCAAGCACTTTGGCATCAACAGTCTGTGATGCGATATATGCTTTCACGCCAAAAATGCCAAACAATAAACAAACTATATAAATAATTACGCCAAGAAACAAACTGTTTCCTGCTACCTTTGCAGCTTTTTTACTGTTTCCCTGTCCAAGTGTCCTTGCAAGGAGTGCATTGGTTCCTACACCTGTTCCGACTCCCACTGCTACCATAAGCATCTGCACCGGAAATACCAGTGTCAGGGCATTTAATGCTGCTTCACTGCCGACTTTCATATTTCCTACAAATGCACTGTCTACAATGTTGTAAACTGCCTGCAATGCCATGGATAAGATCATTGGGATTCCCATCTGGACCATCAGCTTATTCACCGGCATTTCTTTCATCTTGTTACTTTCTGCCATTTTGTTTTAGCTCCTCTCTTTTTTGGCACAAAAAAAGTGTGCACCTTGTCTCATAAGCTGGACTTACGCTGACAAGCTACACACTTTTTCATGGCAAATATTTATTTTAACCAAAAACGAGCAGCAGAAAACTGGATTTACGCTTGCCTGCTACTCGTTTGTTATTATTATATTTCCAATTTTTACAAAAGTCAAACAAAATCTTTGCGCTTTATGAAAATCCCTTCCAAATATTGACCCTGTGAGGGTATCGTGGTATCTTATTTTTACAAAACATTTTACCAAAACTTACATGTTTTGCAGGGAGGATTTGATTTGAAAAAGTTAACTCTTATTGTGCCATGTTTCAATGAACAGGAAGCATTGCCTTTTTTCTATAAAGAAGCAATATCTGTATTAAAAAATCTCAATTATGAATATGAATTATTATTTATCAACGATGGCTCGAAAGACAATACTTTGAATATCCTGAAGGATTTTGCAGACAGGGATGCCTGTGTGAAATATATTTCATTTTCAAGAAATTTTGGAAAAGAAGCCGCTATGTATGCCGGATTTTGTAATGCCACCGGGGATTATGTTGCAATCATGGATGCAGATATGCAGGATCCGCCAGATCTGCTACCCGAGATGCTGAAGCTGATCGAATCGGGAGAATATGACAGCGTGGCCACAAGGCGTGTCAGCCGTGAGGGCGAGCCGCCAATAAGATCCTGGTTTGCCAGAAGATTCTATTCCCTGATCAATAAGATCTCCGATGCAGACATTGTAGATGGAGCCAGAGATTTCCGTCTTATGCGCCGGGAAATGGTGGATGCGATTGTTGCAATGGGAGAAACCAATCGATTTTCCAAGGGCATCTTCGGATGGATCGGGTTCCGTACATACTGGCTGCCATATGAAAACCGGGAACGGGTAGCCGGAACTACCAAGTGGAATTTCTGGGGCTTATGCAAATATGCAATTGATGGAATTATCAACTTCTCTGAGGCTCCTTTAAGCATCGCTTCCTGGTTCGGTATTATAATGACTGCAATTGCTTTTATTTTTTTTGCTCTTTATTGTTGTGAGACGTCTGGTTTACGGAGATCCTGTGGCTGGCTGGGCTTCCACAATCTGCATAATTGTGTTTATTGGCGGAATTCAGCTGTTCTGCATGGGAGTTATGGGACAGTATATTGCCAAAAATTATTCTGAAAGCAAGCACAGGCCCCATTACATCGTATCAGAGACAAATAAGCCTGATGCTGAAAAGATCAAATAAGAATGAAATACGGTTATTTTAAAATGGAGGATGAAATTTTGTCACAAAAGAAAAGTATCTGGAAAAAATTACTGCCCTATTTTATGACGGGAATGCTCACTGGGATAACGCTTATTATTATGCTTTATGCGTTAAAGATTTATCCCTTTGGCGATAAAGCATATCTGTGGGCCGATGCGGATCAGTATTTTGGTATAGAGAGTTACTTTGGAAGTCTCCTTGAAAAAAATGATATTTTTTATTCCTGGGGCAATGTGTTAGGTGGAAATGCATTGGCGGAATTAGCCTATTATTCCTTCAGCCCCTTCAACGTAATCTTTATCCTTTTTCATGACCACATGATATTTGCCGCACATTTTGTTGCTTATATCAAAATCATCGCAAGTGCTCTGGCATTCTGCTACTGTCTGTTAAGCACCTATGATGAAAAAAATATCCTAATAAAAGCTGCCTTATCTACCTGCTACGCTTTTATGGGATATATGGTCTTTTATGGATGGAATACTTCCTGGATGGACGGCGTGATCCTGCTTCCCCTCATGTATGTGGGCATTCGGAAAATCATCCAAAACAAGAATATATTTCTGTATGTTTTTTCACTGGCAGTTGCTGTCATTTCTAATTTTTATATTGGCTTTATGCTGTGCATAGGCTCCTTTATCCTTTATGTGGTACAGCTGTTATTATCTGATGGAAAATTCGCAGACAATATCAAAAAATCTTTTATAAAATATATGTTTGCTTCCCTGGTTGGAGTTGGAATCAGTGCCTTTTTATTGATTCCCACTTATCTTGGCCTGCCATCCGACAGAAGCCTAACGATTTTTGATCTGTTCAAAGATATGAGTTTTAATACAACTCCTGCTGAAATATTGTCAGGATTATTTACCGGACAAAGCAATACGTTGAAAGAGAATGCTCCTTTGATTTATGTCGGCATGTTTGTTCTGATTTTGGATATCCTGTTTTTCATAAATAAGAAAATTTCTTTCAGGAAAAAAGCTGTTTACTCTGCTGTCATCCTGATTTTCTTTATCAGTTTTGAAAACAGTTTTATCAATCAGATCTGGCATGGCCTGAGTAAAAATCATTGTTTTAACTACAGATATTCCTTCCTGCTCAGTTTTGTTCTTTTGCTTATTGCATGGGAAACATGCCAGGTATTAAAAGAAGAATTGCCTCCAAAAGAAGATCTGTTGAAAGCAGTCCTGATTCTGGGAGTGATTCTGGCATTTGTGATTCAGAATGCTTCCGACAAAATAAATATCCTGGGAATCTCTCTGGATATTCTTTTGATCCTGATATTTATAACCGCATTTTCTCTGAAGAATCTGCGGGTAAGAAAAGCCACGGCAGCCATTTTGTCTTGCGGCGTCGTAGTTTCTCTGGCATGCAACGGATATTTTTACCTGAAAGACATCCGCATGCAGTCCTGCAATACCTATGGAACCAATAAGGCAATGATGGAAAACGCCACAGAAACAATCAATGATGATTCCTTCTATCGCATGGATAAAAGCTTTTCCCTTGGACGCTGTGACGCCAATTTATTCGATTATAACGGTGTCTCAAACTATGCCTCTACCGAAAATGTGGAAAATTTAAAATTCCTGAAAAAATTAGGTGTCAGACATAAGTGGATGTGGGCAAAATATACCACCAATACCCCGCTTGCAACAGAGGCATTATTAGGTTTCCGATACATTCTGACAAACAGGGAAAATGCAAAGGGATACGAAGCAATTGGAGAAGGGGATGGTATCAAATATTACAGGAACCAATATGCATTGCCTGTATTGTTCCCTGTAAATGATTTCGAAAACTTTGATCTGGATGAACTGAACGATTTCCAGCTGCTGAATCAAATCTGGGCATCCATAAACGGATTGCAAGAGGATATATTTACTCCAAATACCGTTAGCAATACCTCCCACGATGGTGAAAATCAGTTAACTGTCACAGTAGAAAATGCAGGTTCTTTATATTTGCTGATTCCAACCAGATCCTCCTATACTTCTTTTAAAGTAACTGGAGCCAGAAGAGAAAGGGAAATCCGTTATGACGATGCTTCTGAAGTATATTATATTGGAGAATTTGACCGTGGCGAATCTTTAGATATTTCTTTTGCAGCAAAGGACGGAAATTTTGACTTGGACAGTATTTCCTGTTATACAGAAAACAAAGATATCATCTACCAGAATTCACAGCTGGTGAACCAGCAGAATCTTTCAATAGAGGAGAAAAGCAGTTCCCATCTGATAATGTCCTATTCCGGTAAAAGCAGCAATATTGCAACCACAATCCCTTATGACGAAGGATGGACCGTTTATGATAATGGAAAAAAACTGACCATTGAAAAGAACTGGAATAACTTTTTGGCCTTCCAATTAGATGACGCAGACGAGCATAATATAGAACTAGTTTACAGACCAACCGGATTCGGTATTGGAAGTAAGATAACCATTTTCTCTATTGTACTGCTGATCTTATTTGAGATTCTGAATTTGAACACTATAAAAAACAGACTTAGGAAAAAGCGTGCATAATGTCATGAGCATGAAAAAAGCGGTCCAGCATAAAGCTGGCCGCTTTTTCATGCAGAGAAATTACTCTGCAAATATTCTCTCTTTCGCACTCTCCACATCAGAAGCTTCGGTCAGTGCTTGGAAGCTCTGCGGGGTTGTATCTTCATTGAACTGCTTGATTATCTGCATCAGGTCATCGCAGCTGTAGGCGTTTTCGTAGATGCCGGTGGCGTAGCTGTACAGTTCGATGTATTCGTCCTCTGTTTTCGCTGTCCAGAGGTTCTGGTACAGACGTACAGCTTCACCGTCTTCCTCTACTGCGTCCGGATTTCCGGTGATCGCGTTGTAGATCATGGCAAATGCCGGGCCTGCCATGGAAGCGTATTTTCCGCGAACATAATCGATTGGTGTATTTCCAAAGGAATCCTTTTCCTGGAACACTTCGAAGTTCTGCTCAGAAAAGCTGTCGATGGCACCAACCATAATGTTGCTGTTCTGCTCTTTTTCTTTCTCCGAAATCTTATCCAGATAAGAAGCTGCATGGAAGGCACTCATAAGGGTATCGCAATCTCCTGCTGCAAATGCTGTTTCCAGATTTGCAAGACCAGCTCCATCCATCTCCGTATATCCTGGGCAGATGGTCACATGCAGGTTTCCCTCTTTATCTGAAAGCTGGATCACTTCGTCTGTCATGGAAAGTGCTTCCGCATCTATTGTACGAGCATCCTTTGTAAGCACAAGGCCAGCCTTCTCTTCCAGCGTGTTCAGCATTCCCCAGGTTCTTACCTGATGGAGACGGTTGCCGGAAGCAGCCCCGCCAGACATGATCACAATGTTCCTGGCACCTTTTTCCAAGAAAAACTCTGCCATGTCGCAGCCGGCCTGATAAACGGTTTCCAGATCCGGGCCTACACTTCCCATGTACCACGGGCTGTCCTTGATTGCCTCATAGTTCTCATCGCTTACGGTATTGGAACCAAGTGCGTAGTAGATTTCCTCTTTCTTGCAGGTTTTGATCACATCCTGAAGCCCGTCTGCATATCCGGCAAAGGAAATGATTCCCTCCGCGCCTTCTGCCTTGGCTTCCGTGATAAATGCTTTCTCCGCTTCAGAGTCTGCAACCTTTCCTGAGAAAATAAATTTCACAGGAAAACCTTCCTCAATATAATCCCGGTAATAATCTGCAAACATTTCCATCTCTGCAGAATCCGGATCATACAGGATAACACCGATGGTATGAACATCACCCTCTGCGTAATTTCCGGTATCGGCAAATACAGTGCTCTGCGTTCCAAATAAAAGTGCTGTACTCATCATCAGAGTGAGTATTTTTTTCATCATACTATCTGCCTCCCTCTGCCTGATTTTGCATGCTCTCTACATAGAAGCAGGCTACTTCATGTCCCGGTGCGATTTCCTTAAGCTTCGGCATTTCCTTCTTGCACTTCTCAGTGCAATGCTCGCAGCGATTCTGGAAGGGACAGCCAACCGGCACATCAAGAGGGCTTGGAGCCTCGCTCTCAATACTCTCAATCTTCTTAGTCGGATCCATATGCACAGAGAACTGTGCGCCAACCAGTGCCTTTGTGTACGGATGTACGGCATGGCTGGAAACGTCCTCTCCAGGAATGGTCTCCACAATATGTCCCAGATACATAACCGCGATCTGGTGTGCAAAGGAACGGATCAGTGCCAGGTCATGACAGATAAAGATCATGCAGATGTTCTTCTCTTTCTGCAGGCGAACCAGAAGCTCAATCACAGATTCCTGTACGGAAACGTCCAGTGCAGAGGTTGCCTCGTCGCAGACCAGAATCTCCGGCTCCAGGGAAAGAGCTCTGGCGATACTGATCCTCTGACGCTGTCCGCCGCTCATGTTGTGCGGATAACGGTCCACAAAATCCTCTGGAAGCTCAACCATGCGAAGAAGCTCTCTTGCCTTCGCGTTTCTTTCGCTTCTTTTGATCTTTTTGTAGTTCATCAGAGGCTCTGTGAGGATGTCCCCGATCTTCATCTTCGGATTAAAGGATGCCAGCGGATCCTGGAAAACCATCTGAAGGTTCTGGCGGTTTTCCCAGGTCTCTTTCTTTGAAAGTCCTGTGATGTTTTTGCCATGATAAAGAATCTCGCCGCTGGTGGGCTGATCCAGGGAAATTACCATGCGGACAAAAGTTGACTTTCCGCATCCGCTCTCTCCTACGATTCCAAGGGTACGGCCCTTGTACATAGTCAGGTTGATATCATTGCAGGCAGTTAAGGTTCTGCCGTGGGAAGCAGGGAACTGTTTTACAATATGCTTCGCCTGCATGACGATTTCAGGATTCTCAGACATATCGTTTTCCCTCCATTTCCGGAACTGCTTCCAAAAGTTTCTTCGTATAATCACTGGTTGGGTTGTTCAGAACCTCTTCTCTGGTTCCGTGATCCACTACCTTGCCGTGATGCATGACGATCAGCTGGTCTGCCATATAGGCAGCTACGCCGATGTTATGGGTAACGATAATGATTCCGGTTCCAAAATCATCCCGAAGCTCCATCATCTGACGGACAATCTGTGCCTGTGTGGTTACATCCAAAGCACTGGTAGGCTCATCTGCCAGAAGAAGTTCCGGATTAAATGTCATGGCCATCGCGATTCCCACACGCTGACGCATACCGCCGGACAGCTGATACGGATAGCTGTTCATGATATTCTCAGCATCCGGGAGACGCATTTTGGTCAGCATGGAAACAGCTTTGTCCCATGCTTCCTTCTTGGTCATTGACTGGTGTGTACGAATATATTCTACATATTGGCTGCCGATCTTACGGATCGGATTCAGGGTTCCTCCGCAGTCCTGAAAGATCATGGACATTTTGCTGCCGCGGATCTTTCTCCAGTCGCTTTTGGAATTTTTCAGAAGAGATTCTCCATGATAGAGAATGTCACCACTGGTGACCCTGCCAGCTCCGGAAAGTGCTCCCAGAACGGCACGGATCACAGTAGTTTTTCCACTTCCACTCTCACCTACCACGCTGATGATCTCCCCCTTTTTCATGGAAAGGTTGAAATGCTCGATGGTAGGTGCCTGATTTCCATACTGTACAGCCAGATCTTTAATTTCCAGCATATAACAGACTCCTTTATTACTCCGCAATCTTCATGTCAGCAGTTACCCAGTAGTAATCCATTGGATACATTACAAGTCCTTCTACGGTAGATTTGGAAATAAGGAAGGTATTCTCATACCCGAAGAATACAGTTGCCGCATCATCCATGATTGCCTGCTGGATCTTCACGATCAGCTCTTTTCTTGCCTCTGCATCGATAGTAGAAGCCAGTTCATCCAGCCATGCATCTACATCTGCATTGGAATATCCTGCAGTGTTGTTTGCAGATGTGCTGTACCAGTTCTCACGAAGGTAGTTTTCCGGGTCACCGGTGTTTGCAACCAATACGTTCCAGATCAGAAGGTCATACTGGGAGGAATCACGACGGTCAAGAAGGGTCTCATAGGATACGCAGTCAAGCTTGATGTTGATTCCGATTTCTTTTAAGCTTGCCTGTGCTGCCTGCGCGTATACGCCAAGCTCTGCACGACTGTCATAGTATACAAAGGTAAGCTCTACTTTATTTCCGTCTGGATCTTCTACATATCCGTCACCGTCTACATCCTCATATCCGGCATCTGCAAGAACCTGCTTTGCTCCGTCTGGATCGTAAGCATTCTCATCGTTCAGTTCCTCATATCCATAGTCCAGTGTTGGCGGTACCGGAGCTTTTCCTGGTGTTGCGCCGCCCTCAAGAAGAATGCTGGTGTAGGTCTCTTTGTCAAGTCCGCGGAGAACTGCCTGACGAAGTGCAAGATCCCCAAGTGCTCCGTTCTGGTTCATAAATGCATAGGTAGAACGAAGAGATTCCAGAGACTGAATATTGTAGTTGTCGTTTCCGTCAAACTCGAAAACGTTCTCTGTCTTTAAGTTGTAAGCAACATCGATCTCGCCGGACTGAAGTGCCATGGAACGTGTTGTCTGGTCTCCGATAATACGAAGAGTTACACTGTCATTGGGAACCTCGCCGTCCCAGTAATACTCGTTTCGTACAACAACTGTATCTCCGGACGGATCAAAGGACTGGAATGCATACGGGCCTGTGCAGACCGGGCCTTCCATTGCGATGTTGGAGTTGTCAATGCTTGTGTCCATGATCAGGAAAAGCGGGTCAGCCAGGCATCCTGCCATATTTGCGTTTGCTCTGTTCAGGTTGAATGTGATGTTCTGTCCGTCAACCTCAATGCTGTCAATGTCAAAGAACTCCGGTACACGGTTTGACATTTCCATAGTACGCTCCAGGGATGCTTTTACAAGCTCTGGTGTCATATCGTTGCCATTTGAGAATTTAACGCCCTCACGAATGGTAAATGTCCATGTTTTTCCATCTTCACTGTTGGTCCACTCTGTTGCAAGACATGGTACCATGTTTCCTTCCTCGTCAAACTTGGTAAGTCCCTGTCCAACACCGTAACGGGAAATTACCCAGCTGAAATACTGCTCTGTTGGTTCCAGTGTATCAGCAAAGCTTGTTACACCGATTGTCATGGTATTTCCATCTGCAAATACGAAAGTAGCCGGGATCATTGCCATTGCCATAAGTCCTGCCAGTGCTGCTGCACATACTTTTTTTGCGATTCTGTTTTTCATATACTTTTTCTCCTTTATCAGTCCTGTCTCGGATCCAGAATATCTCGGATACTGTCACCAAGCATGTTAAAAATGATTACTACGATTACGATGGCGATACCCGGTGCGATCATCAGCCACGGTGCTTTTGCCATATAAGTTCTTCCTTCGTTCAGCATCAGTCCCCACTCCGGTGTCGGTGCTACTGCTCCGAATCCCAGGAAGGAAAGAGATGCAAGTTCCAGCATCATGGTACCCATATCTGCCGCTGCTGTTACTGTCATAGTCGTCAGCATGTTGGGGAGGATATGCTTCCACAAAATTTTGAATGTACTGGTGCCGTTTACCACAGCCGCTTCCACATACAGATTACGTTTTACTTTCAGGACCATACTTCTTGCCAGACGGGCATATTTTGTCCAGCTTACGGCTGTGATGGCGATGACTCCGTTTCTAAGGCTTGGGCCAAGCATACCTGCGATTGCGATTGCCAGGATCATTCCAGGGAAAGAGATCATCATATCTGCGATTCGCATGATCACCTGATCGATCCAGCCGCCGAAGTATCCTGCAATAATTCCAAGCAGTGTACCTACAACAAAAATAGTTGCTACCAGGATCAGGGTGGATACCAGAGAGGTTCTGGTACCATAGATCACACGGGAAAGAATGTCTCGTCCCAGTTTGTCAGCGCCAAGGGGATATTCTGCACATGGGGCTTTCAGAGAATCCACCATCACTGCATCCAGCGGATCCTTTGGTGCGATCCAGGGAGCAAAAACAGCTACGCCTACAACCGCAAGCGCCAGAATAAAGAATACGGTAAACTGTTTATGAGCTAAGAAAAAATTCTGCTTTTTCACTTTACTTAACCTCCTTTATTCTCGGATCCAGATAAGTATAGGAAAGGTCAACGATAATGTTGATCACCATATACATAATCGCGATCATCAGTACATAGGCCTGCACCATCGGATAGTCACGACAGGCGATTGCCTTGATCGCCATGCTTCCCATTCCAGGCCAGTTGTAGATGATCTCAACAACTGCAGTTCCACCAAGCAGGGAGCCAAGGGAAAGACCAAGAAGGGTAACGATTGGGAGCATTGCATTTGGGAGCACATGTCTCCAGAGGATCACGCTTTCCTTGATTCCTCTCATTCTTGCTCCGATAACATAGTCCTGTCTTAATTCCTCCAGCACTGCGTTTCGCACCTGTCTGGTGTATTTCGCAGACATGGAAAGAGCCAGGGTTACGGAGGGCAGGATCATGGTCTTGAAATCGGTAGTACCTCCGGCTACGTTGACCCAGCGAAGCTGTACTCCGAAGATGCTAAGAAGGATCAGACCGATCCAGAAGCTTGGAATGGATACCCCGAAGAAGGTAATTCCGCGGATGAGATAATCCGGCCACTTATTCTGATACACCGCGGAGAGGATTCCGCATGGTATGGAGAATAAGATCATCAAAAGAAGGGCAAACAGTGACATCTGAAGGGTTGGCCAGAAGCATTTCATCAGTTTTTCAGTTACGGGAACTTTAAATGCATAGGATGTTCCCATGTCTCCGGTCAGAACTCCTTTTACCCAGGAGCCGTACTGTACCAGAAACGGTCGGTCAAGGCCCAGTTCATGTCTTGTCTGTTCCAGAAGTTCCGGTGTAGGCAGGTTGCCACACTCTGTCAGCATGATTTCTGCCGGGTCACCAGGAGAAAGATAAGTAAGTCCGAATGTAAAGAAACTTACACCGATCAGAACAATCAGAATCTGCAGAAGCCTTTTTCCAATTTGTTTTTTTGACATTTTCTCTCCTTCCTACATGTTGGAGGTTTTTCGCCGGATCTGATTCAGTTTTCGCAAAAAAAGGCAGGGGGAATGATACGCTTTCGAAAAAAAGCGCAGAAAAAAACAACACCCGCAGAAATTACGGATGTCATTGCACACAAAAAAAACCATGCTTCCTATCTACCGTAAGAATCATATCAAATCATTTATAAGCAGGTCTCCTGACTTAAGATCCTCGCTCCAGAACCCCTTCCCAGACTGACAACTGTCCATCCAGTGAGATTATGTTCTGCAGCTCCCTATCACAGTGACGGGATCGTACCGGAATTACACCGATTTCCCTTTTAATCCATGTGCAGACATTTGCACAGGAACTTACAAAGGCTGGTTCAAAACCAACAAATGTTATCTAATTTTCCTTATAAGAATAGCTTATATTGGGAATCTTGTCCAGAAAAATTTTTTCACAGATTGTATTTTTTTGAAAACAAAGGGGAATCAATCGTTCCCCCCAAATTGTCAGTTCAATGCTTCCTCAACGCATTCTTCAATATCGTCAATAATAAATTTCCGCATAAATTCCAGATGTTTTCCAAATAATCTTGCAATAAAGCCTACCAGCAGAGCTGCGATAATGGTACCTTCACGGACACCGTTTAATTTTTCCCAGAAAATAAAGGAAAGAATTCCTGCGATCACGGTCATGGAAGAATCAAATATGATCTTTGTGGTTCCAGATATACGCCAAATCCAAGCACGATGCAGCCTGCCAGAAGGGCAGCCAGCTTCATTGCATAATTTCCGGGATTTACCCAGAAAAACAGATACATAGTAAGGTCAATAAAATATCCAAAGGCAATGGATACCGGAATCTGCAGAATGTTTTCTATCTTAAAATTCTTTCTCAGAATCAGGATCTGCAGCAAGATCAGAAGAATACTGAATATGATGGTGAAATTTCCAAGTGTGGGCGGAAATTTAAGACTTAGCACATAAGGAATGGATGAAATTGGAGAGGTTCCAAGGCTTGCTTTTGTCACAAGACTGACTCCAAGCGCATTGATAAACAATCCAATCAGAAACAACAGATATCTTTTTAACTTATTCATTTCTTTCCCCCTGTAAATTCGCATAGATTTTTCCATATACAGCCAAAAACTGCTGGAATTCTTCGGCAGAAACACCGGACAATGCCTTTTCTTCTATTTTGGCAAAAGCCTGGGTCACCAGCTGCTGTTTCTTCTTTCCCTCTTCTGTCATAAAGATATGGAAGCTGCGTCTGTTGCCGTTTAAAATCCGGCGCTCGATCAGCCCTTTCTCTTCCATCTTATTTAAAATAGTGGTAAGAGATCCAGCTTCCAAAAAGCAGGCTTTTGCGATTTCTTTCTGATTGCTGCCGTCATGGTCTTTCAAATAGTCAAGGATCTTGGGCTGCCCGATGGTAAGTCCGGTATCCTTAAGCTGTTCCAGCAAAGCTTTCTGGACAAGCATCTGGTTGGCCATAATCAGGTAGTGTAAGGTATCATCCATGGTTGGTTTCCTTTCTTCCGAATAGTTATAATTCAAACATTTTGAGTTATAACTATCTTAGATCAGGATGTCAAGGGAAAACTGACAGCGATAAATTTTTCTTTTTGGGGGAAGCTAGAAAAAAAACAACAGGGACAAAGTTTTGGATCTTGTCAGAAAACTCAGTCCCTGTTGGTTCGTTAATGAATTGCTTCATATAATTTCTTTATTTTGTCGGCCAGCTGCTGGAGAGTTTGGGCACGATGGGCGAAGATTCGAAGGACCAGGTCGCCGGTTGTCAGACGGGTAACTCCGCCGTCCGTGTCCGGTTCTTCGTCAAGAAGCTGCCAGATTTTTTCCTGTAATTCCAGATTGATTTCTTTATCTGTGCTGTCCTGTCCAGTATATATTTCTGAAAGAAAAAGATTGGCCATATGAGTGTATCCTTCGTACATTCCAATGCCTTCCATAGGCATTTTTTCCGGTTCGTAGCAGGTATTGTCCTGGTAGATCAGCTTTTCCCCTCTGTAAATCCGCACCCTGGAGGAAAATCTCCGATACTGGAAGCGCTCTTCATGAGCGTTTCTGCCGCAGGAAATCACTTCCAGCAAAAACAGCCGGGAGGTTTTATCCTCCAGACAAATGGTCATAGTGCTGTCAAATGCAGATCCAGAAAAGGGGATCACAGGCTGGGGATAATAGTACAGGATTGCATTTTGCTCCACCTGGATTTCAATGGTACGAAAAGCAGATCCCTCGTCCATTTTATGGATTTTCTCAAAGGACTGGGACAAAACTTCCAGGTTCGCCCCTTCCTTCACATGATAGGAAAATTCCTGGGAATCCCCTGCCATAATTCCCGCAGACGCACAAAGGGGCATGATCTGAATACCGTCGTTTTCTTTCTCAAAGGGCACCATGATCTTGTACGGGGCGGTAAAGGATAAATCTTCCAGAATGGTTTTGCCGTCCCTGACTGCGGCACATGCCTGAATACGGGAAATTTTTCCGAATTTATTATCCATACCTTTACATTCCTTCTAACAGTACGTTCTTTTTGATCCACTCCACTACCTTATCCACATTTTCATCTCCGCGGATGTTGGTGAACTGGAAAGGTCTGTCACCGCGCATTTTTCTGGAGTCTCGTTCCATAACTTCCAGGCTTGCACCAACGTAGGGGGCAAGGTCAATTTTGTTGATCACAAGAAGGTCGGAACGGGTAATTCCAGGGCCGCCTTTTCTCGGAATCTTATCCCCTTCTGCCACGTCGATGACAAAAATGGTAGCATCCACCAGCTCCGGGCTGAAGGTTGCAGATAAGTTGTCTCCGCCGCTTTCTATGAAAAGAAGTTCAATGTCCGGAAAGCGTTCCATCATCTCATCCACTGCCTCAAGGTTCATGGATGCATCCTCACGGATCGCAGTATGGGGACAGCCGCCTGTCTCCACGCCAATGATGCGCTCCACTGGAAGAACGCTGTTTTTGGCAAGGAACTGGGCGTCCTCCTTTGTATAAATATCGTTTGTGATCACACCAATGCTGTAGTCCTTTGCCATCTTTCTTGACAAAGCCTCAATAAGTGCTGTTTTTCCGGAACCAACAGGTCCCGCAACTCCGATTTTTACATATGACATCTCGATTTCCTCTTTTCTTCTTATGACATGTATAGCCTGGAATACAGTTTTTCGTGCTGGATTCCCCTGATATCAAAACCTGGTGCGGAAAGACACAAATCTTCTTTGCTTTTATGCATCACATCTTCCAGAATCTCGCCAAATTCCTTATAACAACCGCTTAAAAGCTGCTGTCCCGCGGTCTGGCTTAAGGGGATCGTCTTCACGCAATTAGTTACCATTGCAGAGGTCTGTGCATACAGATAATGGGCCAGAGCCTCCCCAATGGAAATCTCCATCTGGGCACAGAAAACGCCGTAAATGCAGCAGTGATTCACCGCTTTTCCCTTTCTCGCGTCCAGATATTCCCGGAAAATTCCCGTTTCGCTGATGGAAAGTCCCAGCTTTTCTATGGTTTTGGCAAAACGGGAGCCCATCTTTCTTGCAGCCTCTCTTTGCTCCATGGGAATCCTGGAGGCTTCCAGAATTTCTTCCAGTTCCAGAAGCTCTGACAGGTCATTTTCCCTGGCGGCTTCATAGGCAAGTCTGGCTCCCAGAAGTTCTGTATATGCAAGATTCCATTTTATTTTATGGGTAATATATTCTCTCGCCGTGTCTGCATCATGGACAATTCCCCGCTGAATATAGGTTTCCAGTCCCTGGGAATGAGAGTAGCCTCCGATGGGAAACAGGGCGTCATTTACCTGCAAAAGATAAAACTGTTTTTCTGACATAAAGAACCTCCATAACTGCAGTTTTTTTACTTGTTTTAGTGATGATGGTTGTGGATGCTTGCAGAAATCCGCTTGTCAAAATCAAGCTTTCGCACCTCTTTTTCGGCCTTAACACCGTGGATTTTCTGGAGCATCACAAGCATTGGCTCATTATAAATGGTAATAAAAGTATCGTCCTCTCCCCAGAAAAGAGGCGCATGCCGGTTGCCGATCTCATAGCATACCTTGGCTGCCATTTTCTCATGTCCAGGGGTGAAGGACACGCGGATCACTTCGCATGGCGGGGTATTTACGGCAATTATTTTTTTATCATCTGCGTAGATCACATCATCCTGATACAGTCCCCGGGAAAGAATGGAATTATCCATGCGGATGCCAACCTCCGTCCCTTTGTCCGTTGTTTTTTTATGTATTTTCTTAAAAGCTTCGTGCCATTCGATGCCTACATATTCCACTGTTTTTCCTTCTGTATCAAAATCATGAAGCTTTCCCAAAACCTGCTCACAAAGCATTTTTTCTGACCTCCAACTTGCAGTTTTTCTTTTTACCAAATCTGAAGCAGCATCATAACACCGGGGATCCAGGCTGTTACAACGCCCTCAAAGACCTGAAGATATGGAACAAATTTTCCCAGCTTTTTCCCGCAGATATCCTCCACAAAAGCAGTTCCCCACAGAATTGCCCACAGATACCAGATTCCTGCCCAGCGGATATCTGCTGTGATTCCAAGTGCAGTACTTCCGGTAAAGCCTTCGATGGTTCCGAAGATCACGGCATTGACTGCCACGAAGGTAGAAAACCATGCAAAAGGAATGGGATCTGCTTTTAAAAACTTGCTTAATGCAACAAAAAGATAGGTAAAGCAGAACAATAATCCGGTTCCTGCTGCGTAATAATTTCCCTGTACCAGGTTCACAAAGTTAATAAAAAGGGAAAGTCCTCCGGTGAAAATATTCATGATGGCAGTGGATTTTCCATCTACATGGTATAAGGTACACATACCATTGTTGATCAGTACGATTCCTACAAACAAAAGGCAAACACCTAACATAAAATCTCTCCTCTTCTTAAAACAGGCAGTAAAGCTGGGTCAGCGGAAGCTTCTCGGCTGGTTTGGAAGTGATCTCTTCCCCGTCAACAGTTACCTTATAGGTCTCCGGATCAACTGTTAATTCCGGTGTTCTGTCGTTGAATACCATGTCCTTTTTGCTGATATTTCTGCAGCCCTTTACAGGCACTACAGTCTTTTCCAGACCATATTTTTCTTTTACATTTTCATCCATGGCAGCCTGGGATACAAAGGTCAGGCATGCTTCGTTTTTTGCTTTTCCGTGGGCTGCGAACATTGGCTGATAGCATACCGGCTGGGTAGTCGGAATGGAGGCATTTGCATCTCCCATCTTGGAGGCAATGATCATGCCGCCTTTGATGATCATGTCCGGTTTTGCCCCGAAAAATGCAGGATTCCACAGAACCAGGTCTGCGAATTTTCCGGTTTCCACAGAGCCTACATACTGGGAAATACCGTGGGTGATGGCCGGGTTGATGGTATATTTGGAGATGTAGCGTTTTACACGGAAGTTGTCGTTATCATGGCCTGCATCTTCCGGAAGTGCGCCTCTTTCATCTTTCATTTTGCTTGCAGTCTGCCAGGTACGTGTGATGACCTCGCCTACACGTCCCATTGCCTGAGAGTCGGAGCTCATCATGCTGAAAATTCCCATGTCGTGAAGAACATCCTCTGCAGCAATAGTCTCCGGTCGGATTCGGGAATCAGCAAATGCCACATCTTCCGGAATTCTTTTGTCCAGATGATGGCAAACCATCAGCATGTCCAGATGCTCATCCAGGGTGTTTACAGTGTATGGCATTGTGGGGTTCGTGGAGGATGGAAGCACATTTGGCGCTGCTGCCGCGCGGATGATGTCCGGTGCATGGCCGCCGCCTGCTCCTTCTGTATGATAGGTATGGATGGTTCTTCCGCCGATGGCTGCCAGGGTGTCTTCTACGCATCCGCCCTCATTCAGGGTGTCTGTGTGAATTGCCACCTGCACATCATATTCATCTGCCACATTCAGGCAGTGGTTGATAACTGCCGGTGTTGCGCCCCAGTCCTCATGTATTTTCAGTCCCATTGCCCCGGCTTTTACCTGCTCGATGAGAGGTGCTTCATCGGAGCAGTTGCCTTTGCCAAGGAAGCCAAGGTTCATAGGATACTCTTCTGCTGCTTTTAACATCATTCTCAAGTTCCATGGTCCCGGGGTACAGGTGGTGGCGTTTGTGCCGTCTGCCGGGCCTGTTCCTCCGCCGATCATGGTGGTTACGCCGCTGTACAGCGCACAGTCGATCTGCTGAGGACTGATGAAATGAATGTGGGTGTCAATTCCCCCTGCTGTTACGATCATTCCCTCTCCTGCCAGGGCTTCTGTAGATGCGCCTACTGTCATTCCAGGTGTTACGCCGTCCATAATGTCCGGGTTTCCTGCTTTTCCGATTCCTGCGATTTTGCCGTCTTTGATTCCAATGTCAGCTTTGACGATTCCGGTGGAATCCACGATCAGGGCATTGGTGATCACAAGGTCAAGATCACCGTCCTTGCTGCAGGTTTTTACAGACTGTCCCATGCCGTCACGGATGCTTTTGCCGCCGCCGAATTTTACTTCATCGCCATAGGTGGTATAGTCTTTTTCTACTTCGATCACAAGGCTTGTATCTGCCAGACGTACTTTATCTCCTGTAGTCGGGCCATACATTGCTGCATATTTGCTTCCGGAAATTTTTGTACTCATTGTTGTCCCTCCTTACAGAAATCCTTTTAATTTTGCATTTTCCACAGATGCTGCTTTGGTGTCCTCTGTTGCCTGGGCGCGGGTGAGATCATTTAAGCCGAATACTCTTTTTCTGCCGCCCATTTCGGTAAGCTGGACTTCTTTTTCTTCTCCCGGCTCAAATCTTACAGAGGTGCCGGAAGGGATGTCCAGATGGTATCCGTAGGCTTTTTCCCGGTCAAAAGAAAGGCATTTGTTTACTTCAAAGAAATGAAAATGGGAACCAACCTGAACCGGTCTGTCGCCTTTGTTTGCCACTGTTACTGTCACTGTTTTTTTGCCTTCGTTAAGTGTAATCTCACGATTCCCAGCCATAATTTCACCGATTTTCATGCTGATCTTCCTCCTTACTGAATTGGGTTGTGTACGGTTACAAGCTTGGTTCCGTCTGGAAAGGTAGCTTCTACCTGGACTTCACCGATCATATCAGCTACGCCGTCCATTACATCGTCTTTTGTAAGAATTTTGGTTCCAAGCTGCATCAGCTCTACCACTGTTTTTCCATCTCTTGCAAGCTCCAGAAGCTCAGAACTGATATACGCAAGCGCCTCCACATAATTCAGCTTCAGACCTCTGTTCTTTCTCTCTTTGGCAAGATTTCCTGCCATATGAAGCATTAATTTTTCCTGTTCCTTTGGATTCAGTCTCATGATGTTCCTCCTCTCAATCTGTGTGGAAAATTCTGATATACAGATTTTCGCAGCAAAAAAAGAGCAGACAATGGGATTTTTCAGACCCCTTTGTCTGCTCTTTGCACGAAAATTTATATGCGGTATTATAGCGTGAGATTTTTTTATGGTCAAGATGTTTTTTGTGAAATTTTTATGCGGCATTAAATGCCATAAACTGCTTCCAGCAATCTGAGACCTGTTTTGGTTTTAAAAAGCTTCCGCTTCGTGTTGCTGATATTGCCCTCTGAATAGCCAGATTCATCTGCATTTACCAGGTAGTCTGCTTCCAGAAGGATCTGGTAGTCAATGCCGTCAATACCGGTTAAGGTGTGATGATGTCCCACCAGAAAAACAACCCGTTTCTTGATTTCTTCCGGCAGATCTGTGTCTTTTAGAAACTCTTCCGCTAACAGAATGCCTTCTTTTTCCTGGTATTTCCCATTGGTGTTTCCGTATTTTTCCCTGCAAAGAGGGCAGGCAATGTCATGGACGATTGCTGCAGTTTCAACGGTAATCAAATCCTTCTCAGAAACATTTTCACTTTCCGCGATGGTTTTGGCGTAGGTGTATACTTTCATAAAATGATTGATGTCATGTCTGTTTCCATTGGAAAACTGAATCATTTTTACCATAATATCAGATGTATTTGTACTCATAGCTGGCCTCCTTGTATTCTCTTCAGGTATTATAACACAGATCCGGTATCCATCAATGGTAAAACTTCCCCAGACACAGTCTATGTCGCCGCTTTCCACCAGTTACTTTTTCTCTTCCCAGTTGATGTAGGAAAAAACAGGCTCATAGCCCATGCACCCGAAAACAGCAGTGCTTACAAAAAATATTTGCTCTATTATAACTTACTGCTGAATTTCATGTCAATTTCATATTATTGATAAAGTTAAAATTTTTTCCGGCAGGAAGCAACAATCTTTTTCTTTGCAAATAAAAATCTTTTTTGCAAAAACATATTGAAAATTATTTTCAACTGTGATACCCTGTGTTCTAGTGTGTTTCCACACAATACGAATGGCCGTCACTGCCGTACATTTCTGGCACGGTGTATTCGTAAACTCAGGAGAGTCTCTTCAAAAAATAAATGGAAGAGCGCCGAAGGTGTACGCAGCATGTATCATGCTGTTAATCTCTCAGGCAAAAGGATGGAGGAAAGAGAACATGTTTACACAAATCAACAACTTTATCACCTGGTTTGACGGAGTCGTTTGGGGACTTCCGCTTATCATTCTGATCCTGATCACAGGATTCCTTTTAACCGTTCGGTTAGGCTTTTTACAGGTAAGACATCTTGGAAAAGCACTGAAATTCATGGTAAAAAATGAAGATGGCGGTGAAGGTGAAGTCACAAGCTTTGGTGCGCTCTGCACAGCTTTGTCCGCAACTATCGGAACCGGTAACATCGTAGGTGTTGCCACTGCTATTGCTGCTGGCGGACCCGGAGCCCTGTTCTGGATGATCGTTGCTGCATTCTTCGGAATGGCAACCAAATACGCAGAAGGCCTTCTGGCCATCAAATACCGTACCATCGACAAGGACGGACACGTTCTTGGCGGACCATTTTATTATATTGAGAATGGTATGGGAAAACAGTGGAGATGGCTTGCAAAGATTTTTGCATTCTTCGGAGCCGGGGTCGGTCTTTTCGGAATTGGTACCTTTACTCAGGTAAACGGTATTGCTTCTGCAGTAAAGAATTTCTTTGACCCGGATACCGTACACACCGTTTCCCTTTTTGGAAATACATACTCCTGGGCAACTGTAATCGCCTGCCTGATTCTTACCTTATGTGTAGGACTTGTAGTTCTTGGCGGTATTCAGCGTATTGCAAAGGTTTCCCAGATTATCGTTCCATTTATGGCGGTTCTTTATGTTGCACTTGCACTGATCATTGTGATCACAAATATTACTGCAGTTCCTGGTGCCATCGCTACAATTGTAAAAACAGCCTTCAACGGAAGTGCCCTTGCAGGCGGTGCCATGGGAACCATGGTTGTGGCAATGCAGAAAGGTATTGCCCGCGGTATTTTCTCAAACGAGTCTGGTCTTGGTAGCGCTCCTATTGCTGCAGCTGCCGCTCAGACAAAGGAACCGGTTCGCCAGGGACTTGTTTCCATGACCGGTACTTTTATTGATACCATTGTAATCTGTACCATGACAGGTCTTTCCATTGTCATTACCGAAACCTGGAATACAGGACTTGAAGGTGTTGCGATTACTACTGCAGCTTTCCAGAAAGGTCTTCCATTCCCTGCACAGTTTGCCTCCTTTGCTCTTATGCTGTGCCTGGTATTCTTCGCATTCACAACCATCCTTGGATGGGATTATTACGGTGAGCGCTGCCTGGAATACCTTTTCAACCGCAACATGACTGCCGTAAAGACTTACCGTTGGTTATATATCATCTGCGTCTTCTTCGGACCGTACATGACTGTTGCTGCTGTCTGGAACATTGCAGATATCTTCAATGCCCTGATGGCCTTCCCGAACCTGATTGCGCTGCTTGCTTTAAGCGGTGTAGTCGTAAAGGAAACAAAGGATTTCTTTAAGAGACATAAGAATTATGAATAACTTGAAAATTAAAGAAAAATAGTAAAAGGGCCTTCTCTGCAAAGATGCTTTTAGCCAAATGCAGAGAAGGTCTTCTATTTTGATAAAAAAAGATATACAACAAGCAAAATCACCCAGAGCAGTAATCCGATAAGTGAAGTTTTCATATACAAAATGAAAGGGTTCAGAAGTTTACGGATAGCTCTCTGACTGCGCTCACGGTCTTCTGGAGTTTCATCAACGATACCACCCGCTTTTCGTTTCTTCCAGAAACGTTTCTCCGCCTGTTTCATTCCAAAGAAACAACATAGGATTAAAAGAACAGAGAACATTCCCCAGCTTCCCAATCCTGTCATAACCACATTCCTGTATAAATGAAGTACCCCAAGATGAGAATCATATCTTATAAATGCATTTATATCCACCAGAAGCATTGCTGCCGTCAGAACCAACATACCAATAAAAATAATTTTACACAAAGCAGGAAGAATTGGCTCCTCCACTGTCCTCAGAATTGACTTTTCCTTTCTGGTAACAGCCGCTTTGGCCCGTTCATGAGCTTCTCTGAGAATTTCTTCCTTTTTTTCTTTGTCCATGGTATGTTGTCTCCTTTCTTTAATCCGCTGCAAAATAAACAGTACCCCGTATTCATCTTTAACAATGAATACGAGAATTTTTATGTACCGTTCTGTTCTGTTTAATCCGCATCAATCGGCTGGTCATGATATTCCTCGTACAGGTCATTAATGAAATCCAGCATATGATACCATTCGATCAGGGTATGGTAAGCAACCTTTTTCAGATAAGCCTCATCACAATGTGTTCTTGGCTCACGGATCAGTTTACCGCCCTTTGCAGGTCTCCATCCAATCCACTCTACAGATCTTCTCTCAAAACCGCCTTCCGGGCAGGGACGAATCTGGCCAAGTGTCAGATGTGCACCAGGCTCATCAAAGGACTCCCAGTCAGAAGTCTCATTTACACTGATACCGGAATCAGTAAGTTCTTTGATTTTTTCATCTGTCAGTCCAAATTCACGAAGATTGAAAGAATGACGGATCGTATCATATTTGCGGTCTCCCTCGCCCAGATCCAGACTCTCTGTTGTATGAATACCGTCTGACTTATCCGTCCAGTTTACAAAATAATGATCCCAGTGGTCTGCTGGATTCCAGATTTTGTAACGAAGGTTTCCATGGCCAAGAACCATACTCTTTGAATGAACATTCAGCCAGTTCATATACCAGAACATTTTCTTTACATCAATGTTCTCCGGAATTCTTAAATAGGTACAGATATAACCGCTTCCATCTGGAAACATGCAATAACCCTGTTCTACTTTTTCGTACTTACCATAAGGTTTCAGCCAGTTAATAAAATCCTCTGGTTTTACTGCATCTTCCACATTCATTGGCGGTCCAAAAATCTGTTTTTTCAGATCCTCTGGCAAATCCCTCATTGGATAATTGTAATAATATTTAGCCAGAGGCATTTGTTTCTCTTCTGGAAATAATTCTGGTAATTTTTCGTAACTCATTATATCTCCTCCATTCATTTTTTTCAAATATTCTTTACTTTTAAAATAAAACCTTATTAAAGCATTTCTTGCATATTTTTCACAAGTTCCTCCAGGATATATCCCGGTTTCATCCAGGTGTGATTCATTCCCACAATATTGCTTTTATATTTTTGTGCCAGTTCAAAAACCTCATCACTGTAAATATAACCCGAATTATACAAAAGACTGGCATCGTGATTAATTAAAATAAGATTTTTCTTCCCAATCTTTTCCTGTATTTCTTTTCCCAGGGCAGAATAAAGTTCTCCGCCAAAGCCCATCAGAATAATCTCTCCAATCTGAAGCTTATGGACAAATACTTTATACTCTCCGTTTTCATCTAACCCCGGCGTTTTTGCCCAGCGGATTTCTGAAGAAAATTCACATTTATCACTATAATCCTTTATCTTTCTGACTGTATTTTTCACATCCGCAAACAGATGTGCTACCAGGGTATGGAGCATGGAAAGCGGAATAGCCCCATTTTTTTCATAAATCTCCACCGGCTTTCCAGTCCGGAACTCTTCACGGTATACCTGATTCGACATAACAGGGTTAATATCTCCGGCTGCTCCACTTGACCACATGGCAACGCTTCCTTCATAAAAACGTTCCATCTCTTTGCTTACATTTCCTCCCATATCTGCAGAAATTCCTACTTTTCCATCCTTTCCGCAGGCATTCAGTATCATTACCGTGTTATGGCAGGCGTAATTCATGAAAAAGGCAATGGGTTTTCCATCCATTTCCTGAAATTTCATAACAAAAAGGGTGGGATCTGCCGGTCTTTTATAGTTTGTTCCAGTGCTTACTTCTGTATGGACCGAACCAGTCTGATCCATCACTTCGTAAAACGCTACACGATTTACATTTACATGACTTTCACCATATGCAAATCCCAGCTGGGCCGGACGCATCTCATAAAGTGCCCTGTGAGCAGCCTTCAGAAGTTTCTCCTGAATGAATTTCTCGTAACGTTTTGTAGTTTCCTTTACAATCTGAGGTTTTCTTGCGATAAAATTGGGACCCTCATGAGGACGGTATCCTGTCACTGGCGCAGAATGGGTATGGATTCCGATAAATAAAACAGAATCTTTCGAAATTCCAGTCTCCTTTTCCAGTGCTTCCAGATTCTCCTTTGGGCATGCAGCTTTATCCAGGTCAAAGGAAACCAAAAGCATTTTTTTGCCGGCGTATTCCAGGGCAATCACCCTTACATACAGATCATCCACTACACCACCAAAACTGGAATTCATAAGGCCACTCAGATGATCGATCATTTCAGCGGGTGGTGTGATTACCTCCCGGGCAGCTCCGCATAACAACTGTTCACTCATGACTTCTCCTTTATCTTGTATTCTCACAGATTGCAAATGCTTTTGGAACAGACTTTAATCTGCATCCTTTGGCAGATTATGGTATTCTGCATATAATTCAGGCAAAAATGTTGCCAGATGCTGCTGTTCCACCGTATTAT